>Ga0163227_100004_pt1 | contig 220020 bp, 191 predicted proteins | sample MSEWel2016_09_14_2_FD_113148 | JGI IMG/M metagenome (GOLD analysis project Ga0163227, IMG submission 113148) | Subsurface microbial communities from deep shales in West Virginia, USA - MSEEL Well Study Marcellus 5H_2016_09_14 ...
CCAGGAGGTCGAAGATGGCTCCATCTGGTGGTGGAGCGACGCTGAGCAGCGCTGGCTCAAACCCGAGCCCATGGCCTGAGCTTTCCCCGAAGACGTTGAAGACCATCCGAACCTGCGAATCCCACGTGTTTCGCAGGTTTTTTTGGTCAGGGGTACCTCCCCATAGAAACCGTTATGCGCAGGGCGGGCCTTTCGTTGTCGTGATTTTGCGCTAAGGTGCCTCGAACCTCCCGCTCAACACCTCCCCTATCATGTCTGAATTGCCTGCCAACGGATTGAAAAACCGCAGCCTGAATCTCGCGCTCGTCCAGATGGATTGCGAACCGGGCCGCGTGCAACATAACGTCGACCGCATGCTGGGCTGTATCGACGAGGCCAGTGCTGCCGGCGCCGACCTCGTGGTGCTGCCCGAGATGGCCGACACCGGCTACCGCATGGGCGAGATCGTCGCCCACGCCTCCTCCTGGAACGCAAACGGCCCGCTGCAGCAACTCCAGCAAGCCGCGCGCGAAAACACCCTGCACATCATCGCCGGCCTCTCCGAGCGCACGGCCGAAGGCGTCTACAATACGCTCGCCGTAATCGACGCACAGGGCGAGCTGGTCGCCAAATACCGCAAGGTGCACCTTATCACCGCCGATCCGGTCTTCGAGCACCACCACCTGCTGGCGGGGGATCGCTTTCAGGTCTGCAGCCTCGGCGGCTTCACCGTCGGCCTCATGACGTGCTACGATCTGCGCTTTCCGGAGATGGCGCGCGCGCTGACGCTGGCCGGCGCCGAGCTGATCGTCTGCCCGGCCGCCTTTCCGCTGTTGCGCGGCGCGCATTGGCAAACCCTCGCCCTCGCCCGGGCGATCGAAAACCAGACCTACCTCGCCGCCTGCAACCGCGTAGGCACCGACGGCGGCGTGACCTTCGCCGGTCGCAGCCAGTTGATCGATCCCTACGGCACCATCGTCGCGTCCACGACGGAAGTCGATTCGACCATTATCTACGGCGAAATCCGTCGTGAGCGCGTCGCCGAAGTGCGCGAACGCCTCCAGTGCCTGCCCGACCGCTGCCCGGACATCTATTCCCGCCCCGTCCAGACGCATTAGGGCTGCACTTCGGTCCCCATTTTCTGAATTAGGAATGTCTCCAGGCCTCCAGCAAGCTGAAGGCTTGCCATAACGTAGCCGGTGGTTGAGCGACGCCATGCGAGCGATACCACCGGTGGATTCAAGGTCATAGACGCACCTTGAAGAGGTGCCATCGTCGTCGTTTCAGCAGTTGCCCTCCCCAAGTCACCTCTATTTAGGGCTGCACTTCGACCGCGGTTTCCGTGCCATCTTGCCGGAGCGGAAATACAGCCCAATCCGACGAACCTAGCCCCTGCACCTCGATACCGCTAGAACGCTCGAACGTGAATCCACTTGCAGGCGGCGGCTCCCCTTCGCCGGTGTAGGCGATCTGATTGTCGAGGAAGCACAGATCCCCCACTCGCCTGCCTTCGACCAGATTGCCGGAGGGCGTCTCGATCACGTTGTCGACCACGCGGATATTGCGGTGATAGGGCGCATCGGTGGCGAGCACTGCGGAGGCGATCGGCGCAATACGGAAAACCGGCAGCGTGGGATGGATCATGCGGAAGCGATTGCCCCGGATCAGGACGTCCTGGACCGCACCCGATTCGAACCAATAGTGGCTGTCGCCCTCCATCAGGATGCACATCAGGCTGGGGTTGAGGAAGCGGCAGTCTTCGATCCGCACGCGCCCCGCCGTCGTCACCAGCACCGAACGCGCCCGGTTGTTCCGGACCGTGCAGCGCCGCATCACGAGGTCGGCCTGCCAATCGAGGTTGTCGACGATCCACCCGGGCCCAATCTCCGACGGGAGCGCCTCGCTGAAGTGCAGGATGGCGTAGCTTTCGTTGATCCACTCGACCCGCTCCACCAGGCGGCTCGCCTCGGCCTGCAACGTAGCCGCCCGGGAAAACTGCAGATGGTCGCCCGCTCCGGCGAAGACGTGTCCCGCTTGCTGGAAGTGGTTCACCCGGACACCCAACCGATTGTCCGCCAGACGCTCCAGCACCGGCACGTAGACCCCATGCACGTTCACGCCGTCGTCCATCATATTGGCAAAGGTGCAGTCCTCGAGGCGGATCTCGCCCCCGCAGCCGACAAAGTGCGTCGCATCGGCCGTGGTCGAAATCATGCGCCCACTGCCCGGGCGTGGAACGACCTGCAACCGCTGCAAAGACAAGTCGCGGCTGCGCTCGGCGATCACGCCCATTCCGCCCGCATGGTGAATCGTCATATCGCGCAGCGTGACGTCCGTGCTGCCCGTGATGTGCACCGCCGGCGAGAGGCGATTGAGGCCCGTCGCCGGTGTGCGACCGGCGCGCCCTTTGGCCACGTAGACCCAGCCCACCTCCGGCAACCGCTCGCTCACGCGCGTCAGGCACACTCGATTACCGCCCAGAGCTTCGACCCGGCTGGGCGCATCGGTCAGCGCATCCCAGCGATGGTAGTTCAGCGCGCCGTCCGGGGCCGTCGAGGCGGGAATCATGGCACCCGTTTCACCGTCGAACCACGCGCCCCACTCCAGGTTGCGCCGCCAGGACGTGCGTTCGTCTCCAGTGCGTTCGCCGTGATAGAGCGCGCCCGCCTCCACCGTGTAGCCGCCGTCGTCCAACAGCGCCAGCTCGTAGCTGCGATGCTCGGGATCGACCGCCACCACTTTGCCCTGGATGTGAAACGGCACCGCCCAGTCGATCGTAATGCCTTCGATCGTGAGATCCCGACACCGGTCGATCACCAGCGGCACCATCTGGCCGTGGCAGATCAGCTCCGTCTGCTGCCCGCGCACGGTCAGCCCCGTAAAGTCCACCAACGGCAGCCCGATCGCCTTGCGCCCGTTGTCATGGTTGCTGATCGCGCGGTATTGCTCGAAGGCCTGCTCCGGATGCAGCTCATAGCGCCCCGGCGGCAACTGCAGCACATCGGCGCCTTCCGCTCGGCATGCCTCCAGCGCACGCCGCAAGGCCGGGGTGGCGTCCTCCCCGGCTCGCATCCCGTAGTCTACCGCCTCGAGCGTCCGAGCCGACATGGATGCGGCGCCCAGCAGGCACAGCAGCAGGCCCCAAAGCCAAAGCCGCTCCCCCCGGACCAACGGGGAGAGCCGACAATGGCTGTTTTTCTGGCAGTTCTCAGTCGTCATTATTGACCACATTGGTCGAGTCCGTGACCTGGAAGGTCGCGTCCACGGCCCGGCTTTCGCCCGAGAAATCGTTGCCGTCGATCAGCACGTCGTCGCTGTGCGCAATGTCGAAGATCACGTTGTCGACCGAGGGCACATAGAAGCCGCTGACGGTCGACAGGATCTCGTTGTCGCGCACCTCCACGCCGTTGGCGTTGCCCACCTTGATCGCGTGGTGGCTCCAGTCACGGATCGTGTTGTTCTGGATCAACAAATCGCCATGCAGGGCCTCCGCACTGTCCGTGCGGTCGCTCTTGGCGATGCGCAGCGTGATCGAGCCCTGCTCTGTCGCATTCTTGACGAACGTGCAGCGGTCGAAGGTGTTGTCGACGAGCTGCACGGACTGCGAATAGAGCCCGTTGAACCAGAGGTCGGCTTCGTTCTCGAAGATCACCCCCGCACTGCCGAGCATGGTGAAGGTGTTGCCCTCCACCACGCCCTCGGTGGCCCGGATGATCGCCCCGTGACGGCGGCCCGGCCCGAAGGTATTGTTGCGGATGGCGAAGTTGCGGTTGGAACGGCTGTAGTCGAAGAACTGATCCACCTCGTCGCGCGCGCCGGAAAGGGTCAACGCGCTCTCGTTCAGGGCCTGATCGAGGTGCAGCTGGTATTGGCCGCCGCCGAGCGACGTCCGCGTGACGACTTCATAGGAACCGAGCACGGTGCCGTTTTGCGGCGAAAACAGCTCCAGTTGGTCCCCGGTGTAGACGGAGTGGCTACTGTCCTGCTGGATCGTAACCAGGGTCGGGTCGGTGTCGTCGATGTCGACGATCTTGATGCCCTTGAGGTAGAGCGCCACGATGTCGTCGCCGATACCCTCCACCGTACAATCCTCGACCCACGGGCCGATGCTGTTGGAGCGGCAATGCACGAAATCCGCGTTAGCCCCCCAGCTGCGACCGCTCGCGATCAGCGAATCGCAGCCCAGCACCTTCACGTCGCGCGACCACATCATCGAGTAGTGCCCGGCCGGCGCCGCATAGTTGGTGATGTCGGCAAAGGTAACCCCGGTCGCACGGTCGGCGGAAAACAGCGGCTGACAGCCCTCGCGCGCGAAGTGCACGTAGCGGTCGCCGGCGTCGAAATACTTGAGGTAGCCCGTGCTCGAAAGCGTGAAGATATACTGGTCAGGGTCTGTCGTAGACTGGCTGACGTCGCTCTGGTCGAAGCTGTAGAGCAGGTAGGCGCCGTCCTTCAACTTGCCGTCGATGTTGGGATCGAGGATGCAGCCCCAACTGGTCCAGCTGGCCTGCATCTGCGGGTCGTCGAAGGCCGGAGAATTGGCATTGACCTCGATCGTGACGGAGCCGGTGCCCGCACTGCTTTTGCTGACCACCGTGCCGGTCGCATAGGGCAGCGGGTCGTAATCGATCACGAAGTCTTCGATGAGCACGTTGGTGGTGTCGTCGAGGAAGACGAAGCCCGAGGTGGCCGATTCCATGATGATCTCCGCGCCTTGCCCGTTGATCCACACGTTGTCGGCGTAGCGCAGGTTGAGCACAAAGTCGTAGGAGGCGCTGGAGGGCGGCTCGAGGTGGTAGGTGCCCGAAGCGAACTCTACGTAGACGGCGCCGCTGCCGAGCGCCGCGTCGATCGCGCTCTGGATGTCGGCGGCGGTGTCCGAGGTGTCGACGTTGACGACCGTGACGGGCGTGCTGACGGAAAAGCTGCCGCCCGTGGCCCAGCTACTCGTGGTCGCAGCGGCATCCACCGCGCGGACTCGCCAATAAAGCGTGCCCGCCGGCAGTCCGACCGGTTGGGCGTAGCGGGAAATGCGCGAGGTCTCGTCCACCAGCAGGTTGGAGAAATAGGCGTCGTCGGAGACCTGGACTTCGTAGTGGGTCGCGCCGGAACTGTCCGCCCAGCCAAAGGACGGAAAGGGGAAGACCGGCGTCAGGCCGCTGTTGACCTCCAAGGAGGTGGGGAGCGAGGGCGCGGCCGCCAGGGAGGCCGCCGGCAAGGCAAGCAAGGGCCAAAGTTTCATGTAAGGGGTGGGTAGGGGTTTAAGGAGTCGTCCATGCCGAACGGGAGGACACCCACAACCTGAAGCCTAACGCGCCCCAATCGCGAATGCCGTGCCGGTCCACAGTTGACCCCGCTCACTCCTCCACCCAGCGAAACGGCGGCGCAGGCAGCATCGAAGCGTTGTAGAGATACCCCTCCTGCCAGGGCTGCCAAGCGTAGCGTACACTTACAGGCTCTGGAACGCGTTCAGAGGTCACGACCACGCAGTTTCCCGAGATTTGGACCGCAGCATCCGCGGGATGAAAAATGCCGTCGACGCCCGCCAGTTCGAAGCCCGAAGCCACGTTACCGATTGCCACCAACCCCGCCCCCACGTCCGCGAAACGTAGCCGCAACTGTCCCTGTTTGCGGACCACGGAACGCAGTTGCGGCCCAGTATCCTGCAAAGGAACCCCATACTGCCGATGCAAGGCCAGCCGTGCCAACCGCTCGCCAACCCTGCGCTTGTGCGTTGGGTGAATGTTATGATGCTCGCCAAGGTCAATGGCGCAGGCAAGCCCCGCCTGAGGTAGCGTAGCTATGTGGGCCTGCGCCGCCCGGATCGCAACCCAGCCTTCCTGCTCCACCGGGTTTTCAGGGGCGCGGACGTAGCCGGGCAGCTGCACCGCATAAAACGGCAGGTCGCCTTGACCAAAAGCCTGACGCCAATCCTCCACCATGGCCACCAGCTGAGCCTCGTAGGGTGCCGCACGTCGCGAATTGCTCTCGCCCTGATACCACAGGATGCCCCGCAACGTCATCGGGATCACCGGATGCAACATGCCGTTGTAGAGCCCCGAGGGCGTATAGTGGTGCCCGGGACCGAGCGGCGGACGCGGCTTGGCTGAGGCGTCTTGCCCCACAGCCTTTCTTGCCTGCCACTGGGCGAGGCGTTTCTCGTAGGCTGCTTGTGCCGCCGGGTAGCGCGCCAAGGTTTCCTGCCATTCTTCCGCGACGAAAGCAAATTCTGGATGAGCGGCCAATGTCTCCGCACGGGTCCAACCTTCCACCCGCGTACCGCCATGCGTAACGTTGAGAATACCCACTGGCACCCCTGTTTGCGCCTGCACTTGCCTCGCAAAGTAGTAGCCGACCGCGCTGAACGTGCCCGCGGTCTCGGGACTGCAAACCTGCCAGGTACCCGCAGTGACATCCAGCGGCTCATCGCTCACGCGCCGCGGCACCTTCAGCTGTCGGATCAAGGGGTACTGCGCGCTCTCGATTACCGCTTCCGCCCCCGCGATGTGGCTGAGGCCAAACTCCATGTTGGATTGACCAGCGCAGAGCCACACCTCCCCAACCAGCACGTCGTGCAATTCCAACCGGTTTTCCCCCTCTGCCGTCAGAGGGCGCCCCTCGGCAGAAGCCTTCTGGGCCGGAAGTTGCAGTTGCCAGCGGCCCGTTGCACCCGCCTGCGTCCGGGCGTGCGAATCCGCGAACGTAACTGTTACCACTTCACCCGGTGCAGCGGAGCCCCAGATGTTCAATGGCTTGCCCCGCTGAAGCACCATATGATCCTGGAAGGGCGCGCCCAGGCCCACTTCGGCCCGAAGGGAGGCCACAAACACAACGCAGACAGTCGGTAGAAACAGGGCACAGATACGAAAATACGACATGGGGTAACAGAGGTTCAGACCATCCATAGGTCAAAGGAGGCAGCGAGCCCAATCGCCTCCAAGTCAACAGTACACCGACGCGTGCGTTGCCAACCTTCGCTCGCTCGCCGAGGGTGCACTGACTGGTTTTACTCCGCCACCTCCGACCCCTCTTTCCCCGATGATTGCTGCGTTTTCCCGGCTCATGTTGCCGCTGGCCTTGCTCACCTCTACCGCCCGCGCGGCCGACGACACCGTCTCTTGGCAAAGCCCTGACGGGCGTCTGACCGCCACCCTGGAAATCCCCCGCACCGGCACGCCCACCTGGCGACTGGCCGCCGCGGGGCAAGTCGTCCTGCCGACTGCTCCGCTGGGGTTGCGCATCGACGGCATTCAGTATGGCCCCGGTTCCACGCTTGAAGCCGTGACGCCCTCCTCAGGTCAGGATGTGGTGGCCCAAAAGGGCGTCGCTCGACCGTCACCCATTACCTGGAACGGGCGTAAGCTTGAGCTGGCCGGGCCGGAAGGCCAGTGGTGGACGCTCGAAGCGCGGCTCTTCGACGGCGGCTTTGCCTGGCGCTACATCGTGGCGGGCGAGGGTGAACGCCAGGTGGAGGGCGAGACCGGTGGCTTTCACCTGCCTGAAGACAGCACGGTATGGCTGGCCGAGCGTCCCAACGACTGGAAGCTCAAGTCTTACGCAGGCACCTTCATGCGCGTGGATCGGGAGGATCTGCCCGATTTTTCGCCCGTCGGACCCGTGCAAGGACCACCCCTCGTCGCCGAATTGCCCAACGGCAGCTATGCGTTGTTCTCCGAAGCCGCCCTGAGCGACTACAGCGGCCTGCGGCTGCGGGCGGAGGCGGATGGGCTGCTTCTGGCGGATGTGCAGCCGTTTACCACCTCAGGTCCGATCACGAGCCCCTGGCGCGTCGCCCTCTACGCGCGTGATCTAGACGCGCTCGTCAACAATCGCGTGATCCCGGCGCTAAATCCTGCGCCCGACCCGGAATTGTTCGCCGATACGGACTGGATCCACTACGGCAAGGCGGTCTGGCGCTGGTGGAGTTCAGGCACCGGCACGCCGGAAGAGGAACGCGCCTACCTCGATTATGCCGCGCGGCTGGGCTTTACCTATGCCCTCGTCGACGACGGCTGGAAGGACTGGGATGAGCCGTGGCAGCGCGTCGCTGAGCTGGCCGACTACGGGCGCAAACAGGACGTGCGCGTGCTCATCTGGTGCGCTTATGCCGACGTGGCTGATCCAGCGCAGGACTACCGTCAACTGCGGGACTTCCTCGACCGCGCGGCGCAAGCCGGTTCCGCCGGGGTGAAGCTCGACTTTTTCAACGCGGAGACCAAGGACCGGATCGACTTCGAGCACCGGGCGTTGGAGGAAGCGGCACGGCGCCAGCTGGTCGTGATCTTCCATGGCCTGCAGAAGCCCAGCGGCGAGGCCCGCACCTATCCCAACGAAGTCACCCGCGAAGGCATCCGGGGCGCGGAGCTGAACCACATGGCCGAGGGTCCGGTCACGGCCGAGCACAACACCGCCTTGCCCTTCACGCGTTTTGTGGTGGGCGCCGGCGATTATACCCCGCTGGCCCTGTCTGCCCCCGGCGAAACGACCTGGAGCCATCAGGCGGCGACACTGGTGGCCTTTACCTCACCGGTGCAGGTCCTGGCGGAAGACCCGCGATTGCTGCTCGAGGATCCCCGCACCGCCCCGGCGCTGCCCTTCATCCGCGAGGTGCCGACGCTCTGGGACGAGACGCGGGTGTTGCCGGGCAGCGAGATCGGCGAACGCGTCGTCATGGCCCGCCGCGACGGCGCCCAATGGTGGCTGGCCATCCTCAACGACGGCCCGACGGAAATTCGCGACCTCGACCTGTCCTTTCTCGGCTCGGGCACCTACACGGCCCAGGTATTGACCAGCCCGGAACCCCACGCCTTTGCCCACGAGACACACAAAGGCGTCGACCAGGGCTGGCATCCGTGCTTCCGCCTCACCTCAGGCGATGGCGTGCTCATCCGCTTCATCCCGCAACCCTAGCCCCATGCGCCTCGCTTCCTGCCTGTTCAGCCTGCTCTGCATCAGCCCGCTCTGGGCCGCGTCCTATGCGCTCGAAGACAGTGCCTGCCACCTCGAATGGCAAGAGACGCCCGATGGCTGGCGACTCGATGCCATTGAGCTGAAAACGGTCGACGGTCCGCTCGCGGTCGCACATCCCAGTGGCGCTCATACGGTGCTGTTCGCACCCGAGGCCCCATCGCAGGCGTCACCTGATTTTTACCTGCCGGGGCAGGACACGCCCTTTCCCGACCCGATCTACCGCTACAACGTGCAGAAATGGCACGAAGCCACCACGCCGGTTGCCCTGAACGAGGCCGGCGAAGCCTGGACCTTTCTGCCGTCCGAGGCCGAGCTGACGCCCGACGGCAGCCTGCGCTTGCACGAATCCGGCCCCCACGCCGAAGTGGAGACGCAGTGGCGGCTCGATCCATCCTTCCCGGGCGATCTGATCGTGACGCAAACCCTGACCGCGCGGAAGGCCGGCTACTATTCGCTCGCCACGCCGGAGCTATTGACCGCAACCGAAGACCAGCTCGCCTGGGCGGTTGTGCCGGGCTACTTCCAGGGGCACCGCTTCAACGACAACCTCGTGCTGTCGCTCGTCTACGGTCACGGCCTGCCGCGCCGCCCCGTGCTCGCGCGCGAACGCGGCACCTCCACCCTCGCCAGCATTCTCACCCTGCAGAGCGGCCTGACCCTCAGCGTCTCCGCCGCTCCCGGCACGGCCGCCGACCCGTGGCCCGACGATCATGCCCGCCGCAGCACCTGGCGGCTCGGCCTCTCGCACCTCGACCGGCAGGGCGCGCTTTCGCCCACGCTCTACCACCCGGTGCTGGGCGAAGACGGATCGTGGCTCGAAGCGGGCGAATCGACTACCTTTACCGCCCGCTACAGCCTGCGTCGGGACGATTGGTATGCGGCGCTGAAACACGTCGCCCGAGACGTCTATCGGGTACCGGACTTCCTCGAGCTGAAGCAGCCGCACACCTCCTTGAGCGAACGCCTCGTGGCCTTGCACGACTATGTGGTCGACGATGCGACCTCGATGTGGCGCACGGAGACCTTTGAGGGGGTCGAGATCGGCGCCCAGGCCTACTTGGGCGGCGTCGTCGGCTCGGACAAGGATGCGATGAAGAACTCGGACTATGGCGCGATGTGGATGCTAGCCGCGCTGACGCAAGACCCGCGTTTGACCGAAGACCGCCTGCCCTACGCCCGCAACTTCAAGCTCGTGCAGCAACAGCAGGCGCCGGGCTTTTTCGAGGGCGCCGCGCGCGGCCAATACTACCTTTCCCAAAGCCGACGCTTCACTGAGGAGTGGGGCGACTATGTCGAGCCGGTCGGGCTGACCTACTACATGATGCTCGACCTGGGCAACATCCTGCTCTTTTCGCCCGACGATGCCGAACTGCGCGCACGCCTGCGCCTCGGGGCCGAGCGCCTCCTGGAGTGGCAATACGCGGACGGCCATTGGGAAGTCGCCTACGACCATACAACCCACGCCCCCCGTTTCACCGCCACGCCGGACTACCGGCCCACGTTTTACGGGCTGCTCGTTGCCTACCGCATCCTGGTAGATGAGCGCTACCTGCAGGCGGCCGAAAAGGGTGCGCACTGGCTGATGCAACATGCCGTGGCCGAGGGGCGCTTTCTGGGAGTGTGCGGCGACAACCGTTTCGCGCCCGACTTCGCCACGGCCCAGATCGCCCAGGCCCTGCTGGATTTGCACGAACTGACCGGCCAACAGGCCTACCTCGACGCGGCAATCCAGACCGCACGCTTTTACACGACCGCCGTCTTCACCCACCCCCGCGCCACCACCGCCACCAAGCACGTCAAAGGCACGGCGCAACCCGACTGGGCGATCAACCAGACGGGCTTGAGCTTCGAACACGGCGGTTCCATCGGGTCCGCCGGCACGGAGGGCCCCATTCTGCTCGCCAGCCACGCAGGCCTTTTCATCCGCATCGCCCAGCTGACGGGCGATCGCTATTTCGCCGAACTCGCCCGGGCCGCCACGTTGGCCCGCGACGCATTCGTCAACCCCGACACGCAGGTGGCCTCCTACTACTGGAAGGCCATGAATCGCGGCGCCGGACCGTATCCGCACCACGGCTGGTGGCAAATCGGCTGGATCACCGACTACCTGATCTCCGAAGCCGACTACCGTTCCGCCGGCGCCGTGCACTTCCCGCGCGGCTTCATGACCCCAAAAGTGGGGCCGCACGCCTGCTACGGCTTCGCTCCCGGTGAGATTGCCGGCGAGCCCGCACAACTGGCGTGGGCAACGCTCGACACGGGCGATGCGGCCGTCGACTACCTCGTCGCGCACGCCACCGACCTCAGCCGCACGTACCTCGTACTGCTCAACGACGCCGACCAGCCCCGCGAGGCCCGCCTGCGCTTCGAGGCGAACCAGCTCGCCCCGCAGCCCGGCATGACGCTGCGCCAGATCGTCCAGCTCGACGCAGCGCGGGAAACGCCAATCCAGAACGCCCAAGTGCGCCTGCCTGCCTACGGTATCGCGATCCTGGCCCTGGACTTTGACGCGCCCTAAGAGACTTGCCCCAGCGCCCGGCGAGCGTAACAATCGCCCCAACCCCTCTCCCCTGCTCCATGCCCCGCAGTCCCGTCACCATACGCGACATCGCCCGAGAGGCACGGGTGTCGCCCTCTGCCGTCTCGCTGGCCCTGCGCAACAGCCCCAAGATCTCCGATCAGCAGCGCGAACGCATTCAGGGCATCGCCCACCGCCTGGGCTACACCAAGGACCCGCACATCACACAGCTGATGGCGCACCTGCGGCAATCGCGCTCCACGCGCTCGGCGGCCACGCTGGCGGTGCTCATCCCGGAGATCAGCGCCAGCGAGCAACAGAGCTATCTGCCCATCGTAGCCCTGCTCGAGGGACTGCAGGCCCAAGCTGCGCGTATGGGCTTCGAACTCGACATCTTTCACCTGGCAGACCTGGGCGTCACCCCGGCGCGGCTGCGCAGCATCCTGATCGCGCGCGGCATCAAGGGCATTATCCTGCTGCCGTTTCGCAGTGGCGTGGGGCGGATCGACTTCGACTTCAGCGGTTTTTGCGCCGCGACCGCTGGCTTCAGCATCATCGACCCGATGCTCGACCGCGCCTGCCCGAATTACCTGCAGATGATGGACGAGCTGCTGGAGCACCATTGTGCCCTCGGCTACGAACGCATCGGGCTGGTGATGACCTACAGCGAGGGCGGGATCGGCCAGAAGCTCTTCACCTCCTCTTTTCTCTTTTTCCAGACCAAGATCGATCCCAGCCAGCACATCCCCATCTTGCCCAAGAAGGACATTTCGGACGACAACCTGCGCTGCTGGATCGAGACCTATCGCCCGCAATCCATCATCAGCGCGGGCAGTACCTACCAGCGCCTCGTGCGCCTGGGCTACCGCATCCCGGAGGACTTCGGCTTTGCCAATATCGACCTCTCGGAGCCGCCCGACGACGCCACCGGCGTTAACCACCGCTACCGCTTGATCGGCAGCGAAACCGTCTCGCTCGTCGCCAGTAACCTGAACCTCAATCAGACCGGCGTGCCGGACAACCCGCGCGTCGTCATGGTCGACTCCCACCGCCGCAACGGCTTCAGCCTGCCCTCGCGCGGTGAAAAAGTGCCCGTCACCCTGCGCACCACCGTTTCGGAAAAAATGCCGCGCCAGAAAGCCGTCGCGGCTCCTCTGGCGCAGTCGTAATCGAGCTGAAGTGTGGGCAGGCCCTCAGACGGCAGGCGTCAAAGCGAGCTTACGCTCCAGGCGGCGCACGAAGTAGAAGATCACGCCGCCGAGCGCGAAGAGCATGCCGGCAAAGACCAGTAGCACGGCCACCTTTTGGGCCACTGTCACCGCCAACCCAGCCATGACGAGCCCCAGGATGACGACCGCGCCGGCACACAGCTTGGCCGGCAGCATCGAGGCGATCGCAGGTTGCGCGGCGGCCAGTTCGTTCGCCCGGGCGGCATGTTCGCGGATGCGACGAAAGCCGGGGGCCTCCTGTTGGCTCAACGCTTCCGAAATCGCGAGCACGAGCAGCGCCGTGACCGAGCCGACCACGAGGTCCGTCACCTTCTGGTTGACTTGCACCAGCGCAGTGATCGGGCGCAACCACGAGAAGTCGAGGAAGCCACCCGCGGACAACCCGAACTTGGCCAGCACGGCGCAGCCACCGCCCACGATCGTCGCGGTCCAGGCCGTCTTGAGGCTGATCTTGCGGGAAAACAGGCCCCAGATCGTCGGCAGCACCAGGGGCCCGGTCAGCATCGCGGTCAGCGAGATGATATAACCCGTATAGGTGCCGGCACGCGGGATGATCATCGAGCCGGCAATGATCACCAGGCCGAGCGCGATGGTAAAGACCCGCCCCATCGTCACGAGGCGGCCTTCGCTCGCCTGCGGGTTGATCAGGTTGCGGTAAAATTCATTCGTGAAAGCCCCGGCGTAGACGTTGAGCTGAGTCGTGACCATACTCGCGGTCGCGCTCGTCATCGCGGCCACCATCAGGCCCATCATCCCCACCGGCAGCACTTCCTGGCAGGACATGACGTAGGCGCGTTCGCCCAGCGCATTGATCTCGGCCGGGCTCAGGCCCTCGGGGATCGGTGAAATCAGCCGGAAGGCCATCGGCGGCAGCATCCAGAAGATCGGGCTGACCAGATACATGATGCCGAACAGGAAGGTGCTTTTGCGTGCCGATTTTTCGTCCGGCACGCAGAGGAAGCGCTGCACGAAGGTCCAGTCGCCCCCGATCTTGAAGTAGTGCACCACGATCCAGCCCGTGAGGAACCACCAGGTGTAATCTTGCGCGACCGGCTGCCAGAAGCCCTGCGGCGCCTGGGCCAACCCTTCGAAGCCGCCCGCCTTGATCAGGATCAGCGGCACCACCACGACCACGGACACGCTCAGGATGATGAATTGCAACACGTCCGTCATCAGCACCGCCCAAAGGCCGCCCCCGAAGGTGATCAGGATGATGACCCCGCAGATGAAAATCGACGTGTAGGTGACCGAAAGGTTGCCCGTCGCGGGGTCGGCCAGCGGGTGGTCGACCCCCAGCGGCACGAGGGTGCAGACGATGATCGACAGCGCGTAGACCGAGCCGCCCATCGTGAACAAATTGATGAGGCCCTGCAGCCAGGTGTAGAATTGCACGATGGAGTTGCCGAAGCGCAATTGCAGGAACTCCGCGGCAGAGGACACGCCCTGGCGCTTCCACACACCCGCCAGCGTCCAGCCGACGGCCAGGGCCGCCACCCCGTAGCAGAGGCTGATCGCGACCGCCACGAAGCCGTAGCGGTAGGCGATGCCGCCCCACACCACGAAGGTGCCGGCGGAGAACATCGTCATGAAGGCCGACAGCCCCGACACCCACCAGGGGGATTCGCCGCCGGCGGCAAACATCTCCTGCGACGACTTGTTGCGGGAGACAAAGAACCCGCCCATGACCAGCAGGCCGATCACATACAGCAGGATGACGAGGTAATCGGGGGTACTCATACGTGCAGGGCGGGCAGCGGGAGGTGAACGTCGGGACCGTAGCAGCGCACCGCCAAAAGGGAGGCCGGCACGTGCGCGGAGGGGTGCGCCAGCTTCAGGCGCAAGCAGTCGGTTTTCCAGCCCTTTTCAAAGGCAAGGTGCAACAGCGTCTGGTGATTGCCCGAAACCTGCGCCACGAGGCGGCCTTCGCCATCGAGCAGCTCACAATCCCGAACCGCAAAGGGCATGACCTCTTCCGGGTGCCCCATCAGCACCGATTCCATGGCGTGGTCGAAATCCGTATCGAAGGCCAGCACCACGGAGCCGAGCTCCTGCGGCATATCCCAGCGCATTTCCAGCATCGGCGCGCCGTCCTGCGGATCCGCGATCCAGGCATTCGGTTGCGAAGTCGGTCGCTCAAAGCCCGAACGCAGCTGCGTCTTGTCGCAGGTAAAGACCGGCTCCGAGAGCGCAAAGGCCAGGTTGTAGCCTTCCGGCCGGCGCCGCGGGGTCCAGAACTCGAAGCTGTCCACCCCCGAGCCTTCGGGCGCGTCCTGGCGTCCGTTGTTGGACACCCGCTCGTTCACGCCGTTGTAGACCGTCAACAGCCCCGTGGCGCGCGTTTGCGAAGCCCGCAGCGAGACGCCCGGCTGGGCGAGGAAGCAAACAAACGCGTAGTCGTCGCGCGGCATCGCTTCCTGCCATGGCAGGCTCACCGCCTGTTCGCCCGGCTGCAGGCGCACCGTCCGGCGCTCGAGCACGCGATCCGGCGTAAAGTGGGCGGCACGGTGTCCCACGCGCAGCTCCACGACCAGCTCCGTGGCGGCCTCCGCCTTGGCCTGAAACGTCATGACCGGCAGCTTGCCCTGTTTTGCCGGCAGCATTTGTGCCAGCGATTCATGCAGGGTCTGCCAGGGGCCGTCGGCCGGGAGCGACTGAATGGCCCAAGCGCTGGAGGTGCTGAAACGCGCCTTGGCCGCGAGGTCGTCCGGGTCTTCCAGGGCCACTTCGGGGATATGCTGCCCCAGCCGCTGCAGTTGCACACGTAACGGGCGGAAATGCTCCGGTTCGGCCATTGCCGCAGGCGAAATCCCCTGGCGTTGCGCCTCGACCACCGCCAACGCGGTCGCCTGGGCCAGATAGCCGCAGGTCGCCATGACGCGGGTCGAACCGAAGGCCGAGTGCGTGGCGCTGACGATGCGCCCGCCCAGCACCAGGTTGTCAAAATCGCGCGGCAAGGTGATGCGCAGCGGGATCTGATAGACGCCCTTGGAGTGCCATTGGCTGCAGCCGGGCTTGTTGGAGTAGACGCCGTCCGCCGGGTGCAGGTCCAGCGCCCAACCCCCGAACGCCACCGCATCGTCGAAGAGGCGCTGCTCCACGATGTCTTGCTGCGTCATCATGTACTGCCCCTCGAAGCGGCGGCTCTCGCGCTTGCCGGGGATCATGCCGACCCACTCCAGCGTGTGCGTCTCCGACTCCGGGAACTTGCCCGAGTTCTTGATGTAATCCCAGATGCCGTAGATGACCTTCCACAGCTCCCACTTGATCTGCTCGGACTCGTGTACCGTGTCGAGCCGACCGCCGTATTCGACCCACCAGAGCTTGCACCCGAATTCCTTCAGATTGATCTTCTGGTAGCGCGGGATCCGATTGATGTCCTTCAGCGCAAAAGAAGGGGCGCGGTATTTGACCGGGCGGCCTGTGTCCTTGCTGTAAAAATACAGGGAGTGCCCCAGCAGGTAACCGTAGTCTTCGGTCGGCGCGAGGCCCTCGTCAAACTCATCGCGCGGCTCGGCGCCCATGCGGAAGGCGGCCCCGGCCAGAAACGAAACGACGCCGTCGCCCGAGCAATCCATGAAGTCGCGCCCGCGCAGGACGTAGCGGATCGAGTTTTGCGAACAGAAGGCGACCACCGCCGCCAACTCGCGCTCTCCCCGCTTTTCCACCTCGTAGACTACCGTGTTGAGCAACAACTCGATGTTGGGCTCCTGCTGGACCTTGTCGAGCAGCAGGGCGTCTACCAGGAGCGGGTTGCCTTCGGGGTTGCGGAAGACGTTCTCCACCAACAACTCCCCCATCACGCCGCTCTCACGCGACCACCGGTTGTTGTTGCCCATGTGGGAGGTGGCGCCGAGCATCCAGAGGCGGACCTCGCTGGAGGCATTGCCCCCGAGCACCGGACGGTCCTGCACCAGCACGACCTTCAACCCGGCCCGGGCAGCGGTGATGGCGGCACAGGTCCCGGCCACCCCACCCCCGACGATCACCAGATCGCGCTCCAGGGTCTCGGTGCGCAGCTCACGGCCGCGGGCCTCCAGGGCTTGGCGAGCCAATCGCTCGGAGCCGCCGCCAGGGTTCAACGTAGAAACAAAATCGCTCATAAAAAAGACTCGGTTGAGGTGCGCCTGGCCCGCGTGGGCCTAGCGGCGCATCGTCTGGACCTCTCCCTGCACGCGCTCACCGTCCGTCGTCTCCACCGTGAGGCGGAACGTGAAGGCATCGGCGGCACCCGGCAGGCGCACGGTCCACTCGTAGGGAAAAGCGTCGTCGGCCAGCGGCTGCCACGCGCCATCCTGCCGGACTTCCAGCGTGGCGCGGGTGACTTTGGCGTCATCTTGCCGCAGATAGACGTAGGCGGAGGTGCCCGCAGTGCCCCAATCCATGATCATGGCCCGCGCGTCCCCGGTCGGCAGTTCGCGGTAGGCATCCTGCCAGGCATCCTTTTGACCCAGGGCCAGCACGCTCTGCTGGAAGCCCACCTGCGGGGCCACGCCCTGGACGGACAACGCCACGATGCCGCGCGGCGGGACGGTGACCGTCACTGCGCCGTCCTGCAGCTTCTGGCTATCGCCACGCTCGTTGTCGACCCAGGTGCGGATCTTGTAGTCGCGACCCGACTGCAGGCCGAGGCGCTGCGGATCCAGCTGCACGAGCGTCTGCACCGTTTCGGTCGACTCGTTCATCAGGGCCAGGTAAAAGCGGTTTTCGCCGCGGGCACCGACGTAGTTGATCTCAGGCGAATCGACCTGCACCAGCCCGCGCGGCATCCACAACACCGCATCGTCGCGGCCGTAGAAGGTGCCGGGTTGGTGGCCGTAGAACTTCGACTTGAGGTAGGCATAGCCCTCGATGTACTCGGAGGGGAACGCGATCTGGCCCTCGCTGCGCGCATGGGCGTCGGACACGAGGTAGTCGAGCAGGATCGACATCATGGGCCAGATGTGGTTGTAATGGAAAGAGTTGACGCTCAGCTCGTCGTGCTCGCGCAGCGGGTAGTCCGCCTTTTCGTAAACGGTGGTGCGCGCGGTGTTGATGTGGTAGCCCGGGAAGTTGCGGTAGCGGCCGATCACGGCCCAGCGGGCAATATCGTGCAGGTAGGCGTCACCCGTTTCCGCCGCGATCCGCAGCATCCACGGGGCGTAGTTGGCCATGAAGATCGCGCGGTGACCGTTGCTCGTGCCGGAAGACTCCGGCGTCAGCCCCATCGCGGACAAGCGCCAGGCGGGCGCAAACTCCTCCGGCAGCTCGATCTGCCGGGCGCCCTTGCTGGCAAGATACCAATACATGGGGGCCTTGCCGCCCTCGTTGGTCAGTACCAGCTCGTCCGGCACCTTGGGGCTCATGAACGTGAAAAAGGCATAGCGGCGGGCGCCTGCGTGCGCGGCCTCCAGGTAACGCTCATCGCCAGTCGTCTGGTAGAGCTCGAACAGCTCGATCCAGTTGGGCGTAAACTGGGTCCAGAAAAACTGGCCGCCCGTGAAATGTTCCTGCGGCTGGTCCACCCGCTCGCGGATGTAGATATCGGCATCGCGTCGGCTGCGAGCGAGGAAGCGGCTGTCTTCGGTCGCGCGATAGAGCATCAGGCTGTTTTCCCAGCTGTCGCCCTTTTGCAGCACATCGAGGTTCAGCGTGCGGTCGGTGCCGTACATCTGTTCCGCCAGTTCCAGAAACACCGGATTCGCGCGGTGACTGATCTCGTAGAGCGCCACCAGTTCGCTGACCGGTGCGCTCGGGCCCGTCATGTTGCGCGAGGGGTTCTGGATCTTCTGCTCCGGATCGAGCGAGAAGAGGAACTTCTCCCGCGACAGCAGGTATTCCATGATCGGGTACGCCCGCTGGTCGAAAATTTCCTCGTCGTCGAGCACCAACGCCAGGTTCAGCGGATTGAGCGACGACACGTTTTTCACCGCGCCGGGCACATCCGTCGAATAGCTGCAGCCCTTCAGATCGAGATTGAAGTGGCTGTATTCGCTCATGCCGTAGTCGACCATGCGGTCGAGGGCTGCGTTGAGGGACCCGAGGGCGTTATGCCGTAGATCGCGAAAGCCAAAGTGGGTGCGTGCCACGTATTCGTAGGTGTGCGTGATGTCCTGATCGCGCAGCAACAGGCGCACGCTGAAGCGGTAGGGTTCACCCGGCTCGCGCCACGACTCGATCCCGCCCAGCAACGGGGCGAACAGATACGGTTGGGCCTCACCCTGTTGATTACGCACGCCCACCCCAAAGCGGCTGTTGGCCAATACCGGCAGCGGGTCGAACGGGTATTCGCTCGCGTCGGCCAGCACGCCCCAGGTCTGGCCTTCGTCCGTCACGAGGGCCGAGGGGATCGGGGTCCGAAAGGCGGCTGTGAGATAGCTGACCTCCGGGAAACGCTTCTCCTGCCAAATGAGGGGCTGGGAAATCTCGTCGGCCTCCTCTACCGGACGCGCCGGCGCCCCGAGGTAGCCAATCGAATAATAACCCGGCTCGCGGGCGTCCCACGTGTAGGTCAGCATCGGCTCGCCCTGCTCGGGCAGCGTCAGCTCAGCCTGCAGCGTGCCCCAATCCGTCGGCGCAAATTCCCAGACCACCCGATCGCCTTCCTGATGGTGGCTGACCGGTTGCAGGGTCTCGGACTGCCCCGCGTAAAAGACATCCGCCGTGCGAGACTTGCTGCTGCCGAGCAACACGCGGTCGTCAAAACCGTCGCCCTGCTGGCTCTCCCGGCGCTTGACCTGCTCGAGGGCAGCGCCTCGGTTGCGCAAGTCGTCGTTTTCCCACGAAAGCAGGTTGTAGGAAACACGGAGGCCACCCGGGCGCAGGGCCATCTTGGGGTCCTCCTCCTGGCGCAAGACAACGAAATCGAGCGAGAACACCTGCGGGTGACCGCCTTGCGGCTGGACCTCCAGATGCTGGCTATCCTGCACGGACAACCGGAAATCGTCATTCTTCAGCGTCTGAGCCGTCAGGGCTCCGGCGGCCATCGTCAGGATGGCGATCTGCGTGTACTTCATGGGAGGGAAATTGCGGTGGATTTTGGAAAGAGCCCGGAGGGCCGGGGCGGCGACAACTCTAACTGTTCCCCGTGCCGCCGCCCCGTGTTCCCCCGGTCGGTGCCTTGACTAACCGTGCTTGTAGACTCCTAGAAACTGACCGAATAGCTACCGCGGATTTCCAGCGGCGTGCCCTCGCGGCCCGTGACCGTGAACCAGCGTTCGTCGAAGGCGTTTTTCAGGGTCAGGCGCGTCGTGTGGATGATGTCGTTTTCCGCGCCAGTGCGCCAGGCGTAGCCCACGTAAAAGTCCCACAGGGTGACGGCCGGGCGGATCTCTTCGATGCGGCTGTTGCGCTCCGTGCCTTCCTGCGAGGGCTGGGTCGGGGCAGTGTAACCGTCTTCGCCGGTAACCTGGGAGGCGACGCCGCCGAAGCGGGCGTAATACTCGTCGGTGTAGCGAACCGCAGCGCCAAAGTTCATGCCGTGCAGCGGCCCTTCCTTGATGCGGTAGGTGACGGTGGAGCCGACGTTCCACTCCGGTGCGCGCAGCAGCTTGCGGCCTTCGATCTCCGGCGTATCGGGGGCCTCCTTGGTGTAGGCATCCACATACCCGAGCGCGAAGGTAAACGAGAGGTTCTTCGTCGGGTCGCCGAAGATCTCGAGCTCATAGCCTTCGGAACGCTCCTCGGAGAGGCCGAGGTATTCCGGGATGCCTTCCGGATAATTGCCCTCGTCGTCTTCGATAAATTCCGGGTTCCGGATCGAGATGTTTTCACGGGTGATCTGGAAGGCGGTGGCAGTCCAGTAGATCTTGTCTTCCCAGATCTGACCCTTGAAGCCTGCCTCATAGCCGGTGCCCTCCACGTTCGGCACGAGCGAACCCGTGCCGCGGTCCAGCGTGGGGGTCGATTCGGTGGCCCATTCAAACGAAGTCGAGTGATTGGCGAACACGATCAGGTCGTCGCTCAGGATCTTGTAGACCACGCCCATCGAGTAGGTCGTGGCATCCTCGTCTGCCGAAGCCGGGGTGGCCTTGGATTTCGTGTCATCCGCCGACGAACTGAACTTCGTGAAGGTCGACGTGCTTTCGTAGCGCAGCGAGCCGTAGCCGATCAGATCGCCCTCCAGCATCGCAAAGCGGTCGCTGACGAGGAAGCCCGTACGCTCGCGCTCATCCAGGTGGTAGCGGCGCTCACGCGTCAGCAGACTGTAATCGTAGGCCTGAAACTCCGGATCGTAGATATCGAACTTGTTGTAGTCCGGGAAGTATTCCGAGCGCACCTCAGGCTCCATGCTGAAGTCGCGGCGCTCCTTGTTGCGCCGCAGGTAGTCGACGGATGCGACGAGGCTGTTCTCGAACCGCTCCCAGCGGTTGCGCAGCACGTAGTCGAGCTGGGCGGAAAAGGCGTCTTCCGGCTGGGTGTGCACGTAGGGCTCGCGCGAGTAAACCGCGTCGGGATCGTCCACGTAGAACGCACTGGCCCCCGTCGTGAAGCGCCAGTCTTCAAAGGTGCGGTCCCAGTATTGCGCGTTGAACTTCAAGCCCGAGTTATCGGTCAGCTCCTGCTCAACACGCAGGTCCAGCGTGGTGATCTCGCGGTTCACCTGAGCGTAGGGGCCCTGGTAATTGAAGCCGCTTTCGACCAGTTCCTCGTTGATGCTGCCGATCACGTTGCCGTAGCTCTGGCCGTCCACCGGACTGACGAAGTCCTTCCAGCGATTCAGATAGCCACCGAAACCGCGGTTCTGGTAGCGGTCGAGCTGTTCGGCTTCCACCGTAATGGTGGTCTTGTCCGTCGGCTCGTAGGTCCAGGCCGTGCTGAACGCGTAGGTGCGGGTAAAATAGAAGTCCTCGACGCCGCGGGTGTTCGTGTATGACGAGTCCACACGGTAGTAAAGATCGTCGCTGACGACCGAAGCCGGGCCGGTGTTGTGCAGCTCGAAGCGCGTGAAGTCGAAACTGCCATAGATCCCGATCAGCTTGGTGCTGGGGCGGCGGGCGGGCTTCTTGGTCACGTAGTTGATCAGACCGCCCGGGTTGGAGCGGCCAAACATCGCGGAGAGCGGCCCCTTGATGATTTCCACCCGGTCGAGGTTCACGACTTCGCCCACGCCGGTGCGCTCGAAGCCGTTGCGGAACGGCAGCGGCACAAACCCGCGCAGACGGCTGCCACCGCCACCGCCGCCTTCGATTTCACCCGAAAGCCAACTGGCCACAAACTGGCCCTGCTCATCCGGGTCGAACAGCTGAAAGTTTTCGATCATCTCCGGCTTCAGCACGGAGACCTGGATCGGAATTTCCGTCAGGGGCGTATTGATGCGCGTGGCACCGATGGACTCGTTGGCCTTGTAAGTCTGGTCGTTCGCCGAAGTCTGGACCGAGAAGGCTTCGAGGGTGTAGACGTATTCATCGTCGGGCGTATCGTCGCCATAAGACTGGGCAAAAGCCCAGGAGGCCATGCTCAGGCCAGCCGCAAACAGGCTATATTTAAAGATGTCTGGCATTGTCTTGGGGGTATTAAGGAGTTCTTACCTTCTGCGACGGTGATGAGATTGCCGCCGAGAACTGATCAGGAACACAACAAAAGCTGTTCATGCTGCCGAGCCACCCACCGGTAGACAGTTGACCTCACCACTGGCCCGCGGTCCGACGCTTTACAATTTCCCCCGGCAAACGCGCCCCGGGCAAGCGTCCTCCCGTCGTTGACAAGGCGGCAGCCTTTGGCATCGTCACAGTTCTTGATCCGCACCTGCACAGTGCTCTGGCTACTATGCCTGTTCACCTTGAACGCCCTTTTCGGCAGCGCCGGAGGGTTGTTTCTCTGCATGCATGAGGATCGCTCGGCGCACCTGGTCAACGGCACCGAGACGGCGACCCACTGCGGCGCCCATCACCACGGGCAGCTTTCCATCCCGGCGGTCGAAGGGCTCCCTTCCTGCCTGGATATCGAGCTGCAGGGCGGTGTGCTGCCGCCGGCGCGAACGGACGACGTTCAACCGGCCTCCCTGCCCACCCTCGTGGCCGAAAACCTGCCGGAGCCGCCCGTGCTGCCGTTGCCGGAAAGCATGGTGCTGCGCACTGCCGGCCCGCGTGCGCCACCCCACGTCCACGCCTTAAGTGTCCGCATCGCCCGCGTGGTGATCCTGCGGTGCTGAGATCCTGATATCCGTTGTCGTCCCGATGTGGCCCGCCGCGTCGGTCTCCGCCCGGAGCTTCCGTGCTCCGCGTGACAACCCGTATCAGGATTTTCCATGTACCGAACTTTTATTCCACGCACCCTCAGTCGTCTTTTTCTCTGTTCGTGCCTGCTGGGCCTCCCACAACTTCAGGCCCAGAGCGCACCCCCCAACCTCTCCCGCCCGGTGAGCCTCGAAACGGCGCTCCACTGGGCTCTTGAACGCGACCCAACCCTGCAACGCCTCGAAACCGAAGAGGACGCCGCGGAAGGGCAAATCGAGCAGGCCGATGTCCGGCCCAATCCGACGGTCGAAGCCGAAGTCGAAAACATCCTCGGCACGGGGCCCTTCGAGGGCGTCGACGGGGCCGAAATCACTCTGAGCGTCCGCCAGGTGATCGAAACCGCCGACAAGCGCCAGAAGCGCACGACCCTCGCCCGCCGCGAACGCGCACTCGTCGATTGGGACCGCGAACTGCGCCGGGCCGAGGTCGAGGCCTCCGTGCGCGCCGCCTTCATCGAGGTGCTGCTCGCCCAACGCACCCTGGAGCTGCGCCAGCAATTGCTCGGCGTGGCACAGGATAGCGAAGGCGAGACCAGCCGTCTGGTCGAAGCCGCCCGCGCCCCGCAAGTCGAAGCCACCCGCGCCCGCCTGGCCGTGCGGCAACAGCAGTTTGCCGTGCAACGCGCCCAGCAAGCCCTCACCGCCGCCCGCCAGGGCCTCGCGACCTGGTGGGACGTCGCGTCGCCCCCCGCCTTCGAGGTGACCGGCGAGTTACAACTGGAAGCCGAAACGCCCAGCCTGGAACAACTCCAGACCTCGCTGGCGCAAACGGCCGCGATCTCCCGTTACGAGGCCGTGCGCGAAAAGCGCAGTGCGGCCGTCGAGCTGGAAGAAGCGCGCGCCAGGCCCGACTTCGAGCTCTTCGCCGGCGGCCGCTACACGCGCGACAACGATGGCGATGCCGCGTTTCTGGCCGGCGTCGCCATGCCCTGGCCGCTCTTCGACCGGAACGAGGGCAACATCCGAACCGCCCGGGCCCGCTTGCGCGCCGTCACCCACGAGCGCGCCGAAACCCGCCGCACCCTCAGTCAGGCACTCAGCATCGCCTATCAAGAGCTGACCGCTGCGGCCCACGAGGCCCAGACGGTGGAACAGGAGTTGATCCCCGCCGCCCGCCAGACCCTCTCCGAGACCGAAGAGGGCTATCAACGCGGCCAGTTCACCCAACTCGCAGTGCTCGACAGTCGCGCGGCGCTCTACGAGGTGCAAGAGGCCTACCTCGATGCCCTCCGCCGCTATGCCCACGCCGAGGCGCGCATCACCGCCCTCACCCGTCCTGCCCAGATCCAACGCTGAAAACGCATCCATCCATGAAGACCCTTTTTTCCACTTCTATTAACTTCCTCCACCGCCTGCGCCCGGAGATCTGGCTGCTGGCGGCGTGCCTGGCCTATCTGCCCGCAACCGCAGCCGCCCAGGACCATGAAGATCACGACCATGCCGCCCCTGCGGATGAGCATGGCCCTGCCGACGGGCCCGGCCACGCAGGTCACGAACATGAGCACGAGGAGATCGTGCAGCTGACCCCTGAGGTCCGCCGCGAGTTCGATATCGGGCTCGGACAAGCCGGCCCCGGTACCCTGCAGGAGCAGGCGGTGCTGCCCGGTGAGATCCAATTCAACCAGGAGGCACGGGCCCACGTCACGCCGCGCTACGCGGGCACCGTGCTCGAGATCCGTGCCCGCCTCGGCGACGCCGTTAAAAAAGGTCAGGTGCTCGCCCGCCTCGAGAGCACGGACACCTTGCGCCCGTTCGACGTCGTCGCGCCCTTCGACGGTACCGTCGTCGATTACAACATCACGTCCGGGCAGACGGTCGAGGCCGGCACCTCGCTCTTTACCGTCGCCGACCTCTCGACCGTCTGGGCCGACCTGCGCATCTATCAGAGCCAGATGGACCAGATCCGCGCAGACCAGCACGTCCACATTCGCGGCGCACACGGCCTGTCTGCCGCCGAGGGCACGATCGCCTATCTCGCGCCCACCATCGACGAACACACCCGCACCGGGCTCGCCCGTGTCATCATCGACAACCCAGAGGGCCGCTGGAAGCCCGGGATGTTCATCAAGGGCCACGTCGAAGCCGATGCACACGCACACGCCATCGTGATCCCACGCACCGCGCTGCTGACCTTCGAGGGCCGCACGAGCGTGTTTGTGCAGACGGACGAAGGCTTCGAGCCGCGCCCTGTCACCATCGGCCACAGCGACCCCGACGCGGTGGAGATCACCGAAGGGCTCGAAGCGGGCGAAACGATCGTCACGACCCACCCCATCTCCCTCAAGGCCGAGCTGGGCAAAGGCTCCTTTGGCGGGCACCACCACTAACGCAGGGAAGGAGTCACAAGCATGTTCAAACGCATAATCGACACCGTCCTGCGCAACCAGCTGATCGTCGTCCTGTTCACGCTCGCCGTGATCGGCGGCGGCTACTGGGGCTACAAAAAGCTGCCGGTCGACGCGTTCCCCGACGTTTCGCCCGCGCTGGTCCAAGTCTTTACCGTCACCTCGGGCCTCGGGCCGGAAGAGGTGGAAAAATTCGTCACCTTCCCGGTGGAAGCATCGATGAGCGGCCTGCCCAAGGTCGAGGAGATCCGCTCGGTCTCCAACTTCGGGCTCTCCGTCGTCAGCATCTATTTCGAGGAAGGCACCGACATCTATTTCGCGCGGCAAGTGGTGGGCGAGCGCCTGTCAGAAGCCCGCGAGGCGATCCCGCCCGGGTTCGGCGAGCCCGAGATGGGCCCGATTTCGACCGGGCAAGGGCTCGTGCTCTACTACAACCTCATCGACACCACGGGCGAATATTCGCTCGAAGAGCTGCGCTCGCTCCAGGACTGGGTCGTGAAGTACAACCTGCAAACCGTGCCCGGCGTTACCGAGGTCCTCGGCATCGGCGGCTACGTGAAGCAGTTTCAGATCAACGTCGATCCCGACGCCCTGTTGCGCTACAACCTGTCGCTGCACGAGGTGATCGATCGGGTCGAGGCCAACAACCAAAACGTGGGCGGCCAGTTTCTGGAGCGCAATGGCGAGATGTTCATCGTCCGCTCCGAGGGCCTGGCCCGCGGTCTCGACGACATCCAGCGCATCGTCGTGGCCCACGAAGACGGCACCCCTGTCTACCTGGAGGACGTGGCCGCGGTCGAGATCGGCGGCGAAATCCGGCAGGGCCTGCAAACCCGTAACGGCGAAGGCGAAGTCGTCTCGGGCATGGTCGTCAAGCTCTACGGCACGAACTCTTCCACCGTAATCGCCGCCGTCGAGGACAAGCTCGCCGAGCTGCAGGAAGCCCTGCCCGAGGGCGTCGTGATCGACCCATATTACGAGCAGAAGACGCTGGTCGAATCGTCCGTCAGTACCGTGACGAACGCATTGGTCCAGGGCATCGGGCTGGTTGTCATCATCCTGCTGGTCTTCATCGGCGGCTTCCGGCCCAGCCTGGTGGTCGCGCTGTCGATCCCGTTCTCGGTGCTCTTCGCCACGCTGGCGATGTATTACTGCGGCATCTCCGCCAACCTGATGTCGCTGGGCGGTATTGCCATCGCCATCGGCATGATGGTCGACGGCACCATCGTGATGGTGGAAAACTCCGACCGGCTGCTACGTGCGGCGCCTCCGGGCGAATCCAAACGCAGCGTCATCGCGCGCGCCTGCGGCGAGGTCGCGCAGCCCATCACGTTCTCCATCCTCATCGTGGTGCTCGTCTTCCTGCCGCTCTTCACCCTGCACGGGATGGAGGGCAAGATGTTCCGCCCGTTGGCCTACACCGTCGCCCTGGCCATGTTTGGCTCGCTGCTCTACGCGCTGATCGCCGCGCCGGTCTACGGCTGGCTCTTCATGCCCCGCCCTCACCGTGAGGAAGACGATACCGGCCACACCCGGGAGATCTGGATCGTGCGCCTACTGATCGCCGTTTATCGGCCAGTGGTGCGCTTCTTCGTGCGCTTCCGCATTCTGGCGGTGGGCCTTGCGCTGGGACTGCTGGCGCTGGGGGTAGCCGTCTTCCCCCGCCTGGGTTCGGAGTTCACCCCCCGTTTGATGGAGGGCGATATCATCGCCAACCTCACGATGGCCCCCTCCGTGTCGCTCGAGGAAACCAAGCGCAATTCCATGATCGCGGAGAAGCGCTTGCTGGAGATTCCCGAGATCGAGCAGACGATCTCCCGCATCGGGCGCGGTGAGGTGGGCGCCCACGCCGACCCGATCAACACCGTGCACATGATGGTGGTGCTGCGCCCCGCAGCGGAATGGCGCGACGGCTTCACCCAGGTCGACGTGGAGAACGCGATGCGAGAAAAACTCGCGGGCATGCCCGGCGTCATGGTCAACATCACCCAGCCGATCCAGCTGACCGTCGACGAACTGGTCGGCGGCTCCAAGGCGCAGCTCTCGATCAAGCTCTTCGGCAAGGACCTCGATGTGCTGAAGGAAAAGGGAGACGCCATCGCCGCCGTGCTTGGGCAAGTCTCCGGCGCCGCCGACGTCCAGGCCGGGCAGGTCACAGGCTCGCCGCAAATCGTCGTGCGCCCCGATCGCGAGGCCATCGCCCGCCACGGCATGAACCTCTCGGAGGTCCAGGAGCTGATCGAGGCCGCCGTGGGCGGTGTCGAGGCCGGCCAGATCTACGACGGCGTGCAGCGCTTCGACATCTACGTGCGCTATCAGGAGCAGGCGCGCCAAACGATCGACGACTTGCGCCACCTGATCGTACGCAGCGAAGGCGGCGCGTTGATCCCGCTGGACGAGATTGCGGTGATCGAAGAAGTCGTGGGGCCGCGCTCCATCGTGCGCGAAAACAATCAGCGCTACATCGAGATCCAGTCCAACGTCGTCGGGCGCGACATCGGCAGCTTCGTCGAAGAGGCCCAGGACGCGATTGCACAAGACGTCGATCTGCCCACGGGCTACCTCGTCTCCTGGGGCGGCCAGTTTGAGTTGCAACAGGAGGCCAACGCTCGCCTGGCGCTCGTGGTCCCCGTCACGCTGGTCCTCATCTCGCTGCTGCTCTACCTGAGCTTCGGTTCGGTCAAGAACACCGCGCTGATCCTGCTCAACATCCCGCTGGCCCTCGTGGGCGGGATCGTCGGGCTCTGGCTGGCCGGAGAAAACCTCTCCGTGCCCTCCAGCATCGGCTTCATCGCGCTCTTCGGCATCGCACTCGGCAACGGCATGGTCCTCGTCACCTACCTCAACGAGCTCGTGCACGACGGCCGCCCATTGGACGAAGCAAGCGTCGAAGGCGCCTGCCTGCGCGTCCGCCCCGTGCTGATGACGGCAGGCACGACGCTGCTCGGGCTCCTGCCCCTGCTGCTCGCCACCGGCACCGGCAGTGAGGTGCAACGCCCGCTCGCAATCGTGGTGATTGGCGGGCTGGTCTCCTCGACCGTGCTGACCTTGCTGGTGATCCCGGCGCTGTATCGCTGGTTCGCCCCCCAACCGCCGCAAAACGCGTAAGCCCATATAGCCTCACCTACCCCCTTCAAGCAGGAGAGCGTCCCACCGGCGCTCTCCTTTTTTTGGCAGGTGAACGAACGCCGCTTGCAGGGCGCGATGACAGAAGAAGACCTTGGCCATCTGCCACCACCATGCACTTAGTTCCTTTACCCCGTTTGGTTTTGCGACGGCGTCGCCCCCTTTTTCGCCAGAAAGAAGCTCGCATCCACGAAGGCCTCCTCCCAGTCGACCAAGCCCTGCGTATCTAGTTCCTGCAGAAAGGCTTCCCAAATCGTTTCCCACACCTCCAGCTCTTCCCAGTCGCGCAGTCGCCGCCAACAAGTCGACGCGCTGGGAAGCTCCCTGGGCAGATCGCGCCAGCGAGCGCCCGTCTTCAAGACCCAGGGATGCCTTCCAGTACCTCCCGGTCGTTGCAGCGCGGCTGCCCCGTGTTCGCTGGCGGCACGTGCTTGCTGATTTTATCCCATTGATCGTCCGTGATAAAGCGATTCAAATGGCTCACGCCTCAGCCATTTTAACGATCCACATTGCTGTACAAGCTAAATAGTTGAGTTTTGAAACCGATTCTAGCTGTTCCTCGAATTACAAAGGGCACGATTTTTCCAACCTGGTCCGTTGACCACATCGGAGACTTCACACTAGAAGCAGCAAACGCCTCTGGCACACTAACAGAGCCATCAGGTGCTATCCACAGACGGCGCTTGTTCGCGGTCTGATCGTATATCTCAAATGAGCCATTATGAAATATTAATGAATTTCTAGGATCGCCATCGCTCCCGTCATTGAAATAAAATTCCAGTTTTTGACTTCCTTTTGAGATCTCCAGCGGCCTATCGAGGCCGGAGTCCACCACAAGTGCGCCATCCAGGTTAATGATATTATTATTCGTCACACCAAGCAAATCCTGCAAATTCGAAACAGAACTATCGAGGCTTTCGATACTTGCATTATCAGACTGGCCTAGCTGGTATGAACCGTCGTCATAAATCACAAAAGCGTCCTTGCGTTCATCACTAGATCCCGATCCAACTACAAATATCGGCTTGCGCTCATCACCCTGCCCTGATGTCCCAGCCAGATTAAACTGACCAAAGGCAACCGCGCCTGCATCCGCATAGCCTGCTTCGAGCCTAACATTGTTGCCGCCGACCAACGTCATCTCCGGGCCAGCTAATACGTTTTTGCCGAAGGCCGCAGCATAGGTGCCGCCCGCGATGGCGGTATGCCCCACTGCGATGCCACCATTATCCTCGGTTGAACTGCCATTTCCCGCTTCAATCCCCCGGGCCGCCCACAAGTCTCCATCATCCTGAGTCAGGGCGCTGCCGTTCATTCCGATCGGCATATACAGTCGGTGCGGTGCGATTCCAGAAGAGGTGTTCTTCAGCAGGATGGTTGAGACTACGGGCACGGGGTTTAAGGCGTCTTGCGGGAGGGTGAATTGTTCTTGGGTTGCCTCCAGACCGTTGCCCCCCTTGATTCCCGGGATACCGACCAAGACATAGCCGAATGTATAGAGGTCAAACAGCCCATCTCTGCTCATATCACCCGTATTTCCGTCCGAACGATAGAGTTCTAGCGCCTCCCGTGTCGCTCCCATATCCACGAGTTTGCTGATCAACGCATCGCTGAGTGTATACTGGCCCCCGCCTCTATTTCCCAGCTGAGCATCTCGTCGACTAAGAACGATATGCAGGTAGCGCTGATCGTAATATTGCTCAATGCTGGCAAGCAGATCAGCGGGACTATCCTGAATCGAAACAGGATACGCGTCAGAGGTCTCCGAGTCGGGGTCTACCGGTTGCAAAACAACATCCCCGGTTGACCGATCGATAATCACATGCATCCACCCCCAAACATTCAACATTGAGGGATCGGCATCATTGACATCAAGAAAGTCGCCATTGTAGGTGAGGGAAGGCTCTGTCGCGACCCAAGGACTATTGTCGGCCACGTACCCCCCTACTGCAACCAAGGGGTGTGCTGCGATATTCGAGTCGAAAACCTCAGCAGAGCCAACAGAAGTCAAAAATCCTACGCTCAAGCAGGTCAGCCAGCAAAATGGTAGTTTCATTCAAGGTATCAGTTCAGGTTTCAGTTAGCTTGCTCCAAACGGATCAATTGCTCCGCCATTTCCTTGTAAGCCTCTTGCAACTCGGCAGCCCCCTCGGAGGCCAACTCAATCGATTCCGCCCGAAGCTGCTTTGCCCGGTAGGCGTACACCCGCTTCAAGGCGTCCAGCTTGCCCTGCTCTGCTTCGATTAGCACGTATTCTTCAAAATTTTGGCGCATGAAAGCCGCCTGCATCACAGTCAACTCCTCATAGCTCGCATCCGGTTCGCTCGAGAGATAGGCCTGTAGGGCCGCATTCAGCCCCTTACGACGTGCGGCCAATGCCGTCTCTCTTGTGTTAACCTCCTGGCGCAATTCTGAAAGATAGTTTTCAACGGCGATAGTGTTAGACTCCTGTGTATCAACGGCTCCAGACGAATCTTGAGCATGCAAAGGATAAGCCCCGAACATAAGGCCAGCTACTAGACCGGCAAAGCAAACGCATTTAGGTTTTTGGTCCATGCTAAGATTTAGACCGTTTTGCTTAGGCAAGGTCAAGATCCTGACCAAAAAAGATTCAAAGATGGCAACGAGAGCTAACCGCTTTCACCACCAAAGGCTCCCCCTAATGTCTGATTCGTGACGGCCTGCCAATAAATGTGGTCAGCTTCCCAATGGCGCGCAGCGGAGAGAGGTCTTCATGGTCTAAAGACAGGATGACGACCGCGGCCACAGGTGCGGCACTCATGGACGTAGCCGGGGTTGAGGCGTCACAAGCGGTTGGGGTAAAGCGAGGCGGGCCACCACGCGGTCAACTTCGGCCTCGGCTCGCTCGAATGAGCGGCGGGCGCGGCCGTCCTGATATTCGTCGTACCCCGCGCGGATATAGCTGAGGTCGTGCAGGCCGATAAACGCCAGAATCGTTCGCAAGTGCGGCTCGAGGTGGTTGAGGTGCGCCAGTTCCCCGCCCGGCAAGATCGCGCCATCGCCGACCGAGATCAGCGCCACCACCGGTTTGTCTTCCAACAAGGGCTGATAAGGAATCTCCTGGGTCGGATCGAAGGCAAACGTGCGCCCTACCCTTACTATCTGGTCGAAGTAGGCCTTGAGCTGCGCCGGCAGGCCGAAGTTATACATGGGCGCCGCGATCACCACCACATCGGCCGCTTCGAGTTCGGCAATCAGTTCTTCGCTCAGTGCCAACGGGCCTTCTGCCGCGGGCGTATCTGCGACAAAGGCGGCTGCGATCCACGCTTCGTTAACCGCGGGAGGCGGTATCAGCCCCACGTCACGAATCGTAACGGCAGCGTCTGGATGATTGACTCGCCAGCGCTGGATAAAGCAATCGGCGAGTTGGCGAGTAATGGAGCGCGTAACGCGTCCGCTGGATTGAATGACGAGCAAGTTTTTCATCGTGCCGCCATCTTGCCACAAAGCGGCGCAACGTGCTTCATCTCAAAATCGTGAGTCGCTCACACAAATGTGAGTCACGACAAATGCTCTCCGCTACCCCGCATGCACTCGGCCGCCCGGGCGACGCCCTGCCGCTTCAGATAGCCGATACCCCACTTTTCCAACTCTGCCATCACACCCGAAAGCTGCCCGCCCTCCGGCGTCAGCTCGTATTCCACCCGCACCGGTACCTCGGGATAAACCGTGCGCTTGACCACGCCGTCGGCTTCGAGCTGGCGCAACTGTACGGTCAGCGCCTGAGCCGTCACGCCCGACAGCTCTGCCTGCAAGTCGCTAAAACGCTGCACCCCCTGGCTCAACTCCCAGAGGATCAGCGGTTTCCACCGCCCGCGGATCACATCCAGCGTCGCCTTTACCGCACACTGCTCCCGCAGCGGATCGATCTTTTGACTGTAGTCAGTGGAGGCCATGTGGGAATCTATAATCTACCCTTCGCTCTGGTCGAGTTCGCGGAGCTGTTGACGCAGGAAGGCTTGTTCGGTCGGGAGCGTGGTGAGGCGAAGGGCTTCGCGCAGATGGTCGGCGGCCACATCGAAGCGTTCCAGGCGGACAGCAAAATCGCCCATCACGGCGTAGAGCAACGGGTAAGACGCCAGTTCGTGGCGGTGGATCAGCATTTCCACCGCTTCCATCCCCGCCGCGGGACCATGCACCTGCCCCACCGCCACGGCCCGGTTGAGGGCATAGATGGGCGAATCGTGGTGCGCCAGCAACTGATCATAGAGACACAGGATGCGGGCCCAATCCGTGGAGGCGTAATCAGCCGCCGTGCAGTGGCATGCCGCGATGCCCGCCTGCAGGTGGTAATCGCTCGCCTCTTGGCCGACCGCCGCCAGCGCGAGCTGCGCCAGCCCCTCCGCGATGCGGTTGTAGTCCCAGCGCGCGCGGTCCTGATCCCGCAGGCGCACCAGCTGCCCCTGTGCATCCACCCGGGCGGGCCGACGGGCCTCGTTGAAGAGCATGAGCGCGAGCAGCGCATGGGCGGCGGGCTGCCCCATCGCCGGGTGGTCGGCCACCAGTCGCGCCAGGCGGATTGCCTCGGCACAGATCTCCTCCTTGATCAAGCGCTCCCCGCTCGTCGCCCGGTAGCCTTCGTTGAACAACAGATAGAGCACCTTCAGCACCCCCGCGAGCCGCTCCGCCAGCTCCGGCCCGGCCGGGATCTCAAAGGGGATGCGCTCGTCGCGGATCTTCTGGCGTGCCCGCGTCAAGCGCTTGGCCATGGCCGGCTCGGAGCACAAAAAGGCCGCCGCAATTTCCTCCGTGCTGAAGCCGCCGAGGGTCTTCAGGGCCAGCGCCACCTGTGCCTCTTCCGGCAGTGCCGGGTGACAACACGCAAACACCAGCCGCAGGCGCGCGTCGCGGAGCTCCGCCTCGAACTGCGGGTCGCGGGCATCCAGCTCGGTCAGCTGTTGCTCGACGTTGGTCACGATCTGCGGCTGCTTGATGCGGAAGGTTTTCTCCCGCCGAATCACGTCCAGCGCCAACCGCCGCGCGGTCTGGAACAGCCAGGCGGCAGGCTCGTCGGGCAAGCCTTGAAAGGGCCACACCTGCAACGCCCGCATCAACGCCTCCTGCACGACGTCTTCAGCCAATTGCAGGCGCTCCAGACCGAAGATGCCCGTGAGCATCGAAATCAGGCGGCCCGCTTCCTGCCGGAAAAGGTGCTCGGCTACGCGCGGCACATCGTCCGCCCGCACCGGTTGGCCGTCGGGGAACGAGACGACGGAATCAGGCGGGTGTGACGGCATGGCGGCGCATGCGCATGTAGACGGGGCAGGACTCCGCCACTTCGCGCACTTCGACTTTCAGGCCATAACGGACGACGGGCATCGTGCGGGCGATCGCCACCGCCTCGTCCATGCTCGCGACGTCCAACACAATGAAGCCGCCCACGGCCTCCTTGGATTCGGCGAAAGGCCCGTCGGTGACGGTCTGGCTGCCCTCGCGGCGGATGACGATGCGCTGCTCGGTAAGCGGATGGCCGCCCTTCAGCTTGCCCTCCTGCTCCAGGTTGTCGAACCACCGGTGGATATCGTCGATCAGCCGCTGCGCCTCTTCGGGCGGGCATTGGGCGTCCCAGTCCATACGGTGAAACAGCAGCATGTAGCCTTCGCAACGGGCGGGATGCGCAAGGGGATCTTCCATGGTGAGATGAGGTGGAAGGTTAAGCATGAGCCGCCAGCTGCTGTAGCCGGCCGAGCTCGAGTGAAGTGGGTGAGATCTGGCGGATCTCGAGCGTCATGCCGTAATCGAGGTGCGGGGCTTCGCGCGCCAGGGCAGCAGCGGCCTCCATGCTCTCGACATCGAGCCGGATGTAGCCCGCGATGGCTTCCTTGGATTCGGCGAAGGGGCCGTCCACCACAGGCTCCGCGCCCGATTGCGAGATCACCTTGCCGGGCACGTAGAGCGGGTTGCCGCCCTTCATGATGCCCTTGGCGGTCAGTTCATCGAACCAGCCGAAGATCCGCTCCAGCGCGATCTGCAGTTCCTCCGGCGAGCGGGCGTTGTCCCACGCGTTGTTGCGGATAAACAGGAGGTAATCGCCGTCGTTCGACGGAGGAGTGAAGTCTGCCATGAGTGCCTGCGGTTGATGGGTCCACCGGTATGACGCACGAACGCACGCGCAAAGGACACCGGGCCTGTTTTTATTTCGTCGCGCTCGTGCCCACCAGTCGCCGTGCATGGGTGCACAACAGGAAGAGGGCGAGCACCACGATGGCGATCAGGATCGGATCAACCAATCCTGCGCCGCCCATGATGAAGACATGGAAGGCCAGGATGTTGACGATGATCGGCCCCAGGATCAGCAAACCAAGGAAGCGCGTGACGGGGATCATGACCAGGATGCCGCCGACCAGTTCGCAGGCCTTGATGAAATCGAAGTATCCGCTAGGCGCCATCGCGCCGTAGAACATAGAGGCAGGCGAACCCTCGGGCGGGGGCTCGGGCGACATCAGGTTGAAAAAATAGATCAGGGAAAAGGCGACGAACATCAGGCCGAGCAGGACGGCCGCAATTTGCGGGAGGTATTTCATGAGAGTCAGGGGGGATGGAGGGACGACAATAGACCGGCGGCGAACGCCTACGGAGTTAGTTGGAGCTTAGGCGACGCTGGGCGCGGAGACAAGTATTGACTCACGAACGTCAGGCAATACGGCTGCGCAACAGTCTCTATTTTAGGCATTGGCCGTTATTAATAACGGCCAAACCTTTACGCGTCTACGATCACCTGAAAGCCGCCGTAGCTCATGCGGGCACAATCAAACGACATCGGTTCCTGCATCAACTCCTGCATGCGCGGGTCTTCCATCACTTTGGCGTTCACCGCATCCCGGTGCGCGCGAGATCGGTAGACAATCCACGAAAAGACGACCGTCTCGCCTTTCTGGGTCTGGGCCAGGTGGGGGAACGGCCGCTGATCCTTTACCTCCAGATCCTCGCCCACGCACTCGCGAAACTCCAGCGCACCGTGGTCACGCCAGATCTTGCCGGCAGCCGCGGCAATGCGGCGGTAAGCTTCGATCTTGTCCCGCGGCACCGGAATGACGAAGCCGTCGACGTAGGGAAGTTGGGTGGCGCCTTCGGTCGGCGTCGGGGAGAGCGGATGAGAATGTGCCATGAGATGATTCCAGGTTTGGGTTCATCTCTACAACGAACGGGCTGCCCCCGAAAGGACAGCCCGTCGTCAATTTCACGCGATTCCGTTCGTTAGCGTCGTATGCGCAGCTCCTTGAGCATGCAGTAGAGCACCGGCACGACGAAGATGGTGATGGTCGCCAGCAACATGCCCCCAAAGGTCGGGATCGCCATCGGCACCATGATGTCCGAACCGCGCCCGGTAGAGGTCAGCACCGGCAGGAGCGCGAGGATCGTCGTCGCGATGGTCATCATCGCGGGGCGCACGCGCTTGCTGGCCGCCTCGACCACGCGGTCGTGCAGCTGGGCTCGGTTATCCGGCGGGGCTTCCGCGAAGCGCTGCTCGAGGTAGGTCGCCATCAGCACGCCGTCGTCGGTCGCGATGCCGAAGAGCGCCAGGAAGCCCACCCACACCGCAACGCTGAGGTTGACGGTGCCGATCTGGAACAACTCCCGCAGGTTGTGCCCAAACAGGCCGAAATCGAGAAACCAGGGCTGCCCGTAGAGCCAGACGAGGATGAACCCGCCCGCCCAGGCATAGGCGATGCCCGTGAAGACCATCAGCGTGACCGTCACCTTGCGGAACTGGAAGTAGAGGATGAGGAAGATCGCCAGCAGCGAGATCGGCAGCACGATGCGCAGACGCTTGGCTGCGCGGATCTGATTCTCGTAGCTGCCGGTGAACGCGTAATTGATGCCGGCGGGGATCGTCAGCTCCCCGGAGTCGATCTTGTCCTGCAGGTAGTCCTGGGCCTGCTCGACCACCTCCACTTCGGCCCACCCGGCGCGCTTGTCGAAGATCACATAGCCGACGAGGAAGGTATTCTCGCTCTTGATCACCTGCGGGCCGCGCCGGTAGTCGATCGACGCCAACTCCTTGAGCGGGATCTGCGTGCCGTCCGGCGCCGCGACGAGCGTGTTTTCGATCGCCTCGATCGAATCGCGACGCTCGCGCTGATAGCGCACGCGCACCGGGTAGCGCTCGCGACCCTCGACCGTGTTGGTGATGGGCTTGCCGCCGATGGCGACCTCGATCACGTCCTGCACCGCCTGGATCTGCAGCCCGTAGCGCGCAATGGCCGCCCGGTCGATATCGATCTCGAGGTAGGGCTTGCCCACGATGCGGTCGGCCAGCACCGTCTCGCCCCGGATCGACGGCACATCCTGCAGGAGTTGCTCGATCTCGAGGGTCACCTGTTCGATCGTCTCGAGGTCGGGACCGTAGACCTTGAGCCCCATCGGCGCCCGCATACCGCTTTGCAGCATCACCAGGCGGGCCGCGATGGGCTGCAGCTTGGGCGCCGAGGTCACGCCCGGCACCTGGGCGGCGGCAACGATCTCATCCCAGATGTCGTCCGGGCTCTGGATCTTGTCCCGCCACTGGCGGAAAGGCCGCCCGTCCGGGTCGGGGATCAGGTTGCCCTCCACATCGCGGCGGAACGCGTCCGCCTCGTCGTCGTAGGCAAAAGTCAGGATATGGCCGTCCTCGCCCGTCTTGTATTCGGACTTGTAGTTGATGATCGTCTCGATCATCGAGACCGGCGCGGGGTCGAGCGGGCTTTCCACCCGTCCGAGCTTGCCCACGGCCAGCTCCACCTCCGGGATGGCGTTGATCGCCATGTCCTGCTTCTCGAGCACATCCATCACCTCGCCAATCGACGCGTGCGGCATCGTGGTGGGCATGTAGAGGAACGAGCCTTCGTCCAGCTCCGGCATGAACTCCTCGCCCAGACCCGGCAGCAGATGCGCCATCGCGGTGTAAGGCGGCGTGCTCTTGATCGGCGACGGCAGCCAGCCGAAGAGCGTGCCCCACCCCAGCCAGGCGGTCACCCCAAAGAGCACCACCATCCCGCTGAGGCCGAGGAAGAGGTATTTGACCCGTAGGACCACCCGCAGGATGCGCGGATAGAGCCAGATGAAGGCCAGCATGGGCAGCAACAGCCCGGCCACCGCGAGCAACACAAAGAGTAGGTTGCTCAGCGGCAATTCCGGCCCCAGCGGACGCCAGGCGCCCGCCAGGATCACCGCCACGACCAGCGCGACGATGACGTTGAAGCTCAGCACCACCCAGCGTTGCCACCGCTCTGGCACGCGGTTGGCAAAGCAGTTGTAGAGGCCCACGCCCAGCATCAGCAGCCCGAGCAGCCAGGGGAAGGCCGGCCACGCCAGCGGCAACACGATACCCAGGGCGGCGATGCCACCCCAGAGGCCGTAGCGGCTCCAGCGCGCCTTGAGCTTGCCCGCCAGCAGCCAGTGCGCGAGCGGCGGAATGATGATCAGCGCGACGAGGATCGAGCCGATGAGCGCAAAGGTCTTGGTGTAGGCCAACGGGCGGAACAGCTTGCCCTCGGCTGCCTGCATGAAGAACACGGGCAGGAAGCTGATCACGGTCGTGAGCACGGCGGTCAACACCGCGCCGCCGACCTCCGAACAGGCCCGGTGCACCAGCTCCAGCCGATTTTCATCCGGGTCGGCTCGGTCGAGGTGCTTGAGGATGTTCTCCGTCATCACGATGCCCATGTCGACGATGGTGCCGATGGCGATCGCAATGCCTGAAAGCGCGACCACGTTGGCATCGACACCGAAGACCGACATGCCGATGAAGGCGAACAGCACGGCCAGCGGCAGCACGCCGGAGATCAGCAGGGCGCTGCGCAAGTGCAGGACCATCAGCACCACGACGATGATCGTGATGAGGATCTCCAGCGAAACCGCTTCCTGCAGCGTGCCCAGCGTCTCATGGATCAAGCCCGAGCGATCGTAGAAGGGCACGATCGTAACCTGACTGACGGTGCCGTCTTCCAGCGTCTTCTTGGGCAAGCCAGGCCCGATTTGCGCGATGCGCTCCGTCACCCGGTCGATGACGGCCAGCGGGTTTTCACCGTAGCGCGTCACCACCACGCCGCCAACGGCATCCGCCCCGGCCTTGTCCAAGGCGCCACGCCGCAGAGCGGGGCCAAATTCGATTTCCGCTACCTGATCGAGCGTGATCGGCACGTTGTCCCGTTGCGTCACGACGGTCTGACGCAGGTCGTCGAGCTGCTCGATGAAGCCCAACCCGCGGATCACGTATTCGACCCGGTTGATCTCGATCGTGCGCGCGCCGACGTCCAGATTGCTGCCGCGCACCGCCTGGAAGACCTGCCCCAGCGTGATGTCGTAGGTCCGCAGCGCATCCGGGTCGACGTCGATCTGGTATTCCTTCACGTAGCCGCCGATGGAGGCCACTTCGGCCACGCCCTCGGCCCCCTGCAGCGCGTAACGCACATACCAGTCCTGCACGGAGCGCAACTCCTGCGGGTCCCAGCCCTCGGTGGGGTTGCCCTGCGGGTCGCGGCCCTCCAGCGTGTACCAGTAGACCTGCCCCAGTGCGGTGGCATCGGGCCCCAGCTGCGGCGAGACGCCCTCCGGCAGCGTGCCCGAAGGCAGGCTGTTGAGCTTCTCCAGGATGCGGCTGCGCGCCCAGTAAAAGTCGGCGCTTTCCTTGAAAATGATGTAGATCGACGAAAAGCCGAACATTGAGTAGCTGCGCACCGTCTTGACCTCCGGCAGACCGAGCAGCGCGGTCGTCAGCGGATAGGTGATCTGGTCCTCGATGTCCTGCGGCGAGCGGCCCATCCACTCGGTGAAGACGATCTGCTGATTTTCCCCGATGTCGGGGATGGCATCGACGGGCACCGGATCGCGCGGCAGGCCCTCGAGATCCCAGTCGAAGGGCGCGACCATCACGCCCCAGAGGATCAGGGCCGCCGTCAACAGCAGCACCACGAGCTTGTTTTGCAGGCAGAAGCGGATCAACGCCGCCACCGGCCCCTTGGGAGATTCTGCAGCCATGGTGCTACTCCGCCTCCGTCGGCTCGCTGAGGTTGGCACGCACTTCGCCGCAGGTCAGCATCATGGCCCCGTAATAGGGGTTGCGCAGCTCATCGGTCGGCTGCAGCCAGTCGGCGCCTTCGCCACCCGCCGCCATGGGGCAGTGCATCAGGAAGAGGTCTCCCGACACCGCACCCTTCTGCGCTCGCATCGCCGCAATAAAGCTGTTGGAAAGCGTGATGAAGTGCGGCTCACGCAGCCCGGCCAGGTCCTTGGCCGCCAGCATCTGGTGGATCAGGTCCGGCACCGGCCCTTCGTGCCCCGTCGTCTGCATCATGTGCTGCAGCGCCTTCTGGGCCGCTTCGAAATCGTCGCCTGCCAGCGCCTGTTGCAAGGCAAAATAATCGGGCAGCAAGGCGATTGCCTGGTCCACGGCGAGTTGCGGCGCATTCCCGCTCGCCGCCTGGTCCTCACTGGGCTGCATCATGCTCGGCTTGGCCTGGATCTGCAGCGCGCTGTCGATTTTGAAGGCGCCGTTGGTTACCACCCGGTCCCCCTCTGCGAGGCCCGACTCGACCACAAAGACGTCACCCGCCCGGGGGCCGAGCACGATCTCGCGGCCCTCATATGTCGGGTTTTCCGTGTTGGCGCGCTCGAGGTAGACGACGGCCCGCTTGCCGGTGCGCAACACGGCCGAAGTCGGCACCACCAGCGGCGCTTCCCCCTCCGGCTTCGAGACGTAACCCAGCGACTCCGCCGGCACGAGGTCCATGCCGCAGATGTCGCACTGGCCGGGGTGGTCCTTCACAATCTCCGGGTGCATCGGGCTGATCCACTTGCCCGCGAGGTCCGGCGCATAAACGCCTCCACCGGGCGCCACCTTGGCCTGCACGGTGCCGCGGGCAAACATGCCGGGCTTCAGCCGCCCATCCGCATTAGGCACCTCGACCCGCACGGCAACCGTGCGCGTCTGCTGGTTCACCTCGGGCTGAATGAACGTGATCTGCCCCGTAAAGACCTTGCCCGGATGCGCCTCCACCGTGAACTCGACTTCCTGGCCGTAGCGCAGCCACGCGAGGTCGGACTCGTAGGCATCGAGCATCAGCCACAACTGGTCGAGATCGGCGATGGAAAAGAGCGACTGGCCCGTCGTCAGGTAGTCCCCCTCCTTCACGTTCTTGCGCACCACGACACCGCTGATCGGGGCCGCCAGCTCGAAGTTGTCCGACGCCTCCCCTTTTTCGATGATCGCGTCGATCTGCCCGGGCAGCAGATCCCAGCGACGCAGCTTGTCGCGCGCCGCCTGGGCGATGACGCCATCCGGATCGGCGCGGTGCGCGGTCAGCAACTCACGTTGCGCTGCCAGCAGCTCCGGGCTGTAGACGACCGCGAGGTGGTCGCCCTGCTCCACCGGGATGCCCTCGTAATTCACAAACAGCTGCTCGATCCGCGCGGGAAATCGAGCCGTGAGCGAGCGCATGCGCGTCTCGTCGTAGGTCAGCTTGCCCACCAGGTCGACCTGGACCGTGGGGTAATCCCGGCGCACGGGCGTCGTCTGGATGTCGGCCAGTGCCCGAGCGGCCTCGCTCATGCTCATCGCCCGCGGTCCCGGATCGCCCGCATTACCCTCTTCGAGCGGGATCAGATCCATGCCGCAAATCGGGCAATCGCCTGGCTCGTTCTGGCGGATCTGCGGGTGCATGGAGCAGGTCCAGATCGTTTCTTTCTCCGGCGCGGCGGCCGCGTTCGCGGAAGCGGCGCTATGGCTGTGGTCGTGCTCTTGCGGCGCCATGCAGCGCCCCAGGCCCAGACCGATGCCGAGCGTGATCAAGCCGATCGCGCCGGTGCGTAAAATCATTTTCCAGTTCATTCGTCGTGGGTGACGGAAAGGGTTCCGAGTAAAGGTTGGTTGGTCAGGGCTTGCAGGGTCAGCCGTTGCTGCCAGGCGTCGGCAGCGGCGCGCCAGTAGAGCAATTGCAGCTCGAGCAAAGAGCGCTCGCTGTCGATCAGCTCCAGAATGCTCCGGCGGCCGCCTTCGTAGTTCGCGCGGCTGTTATCCACCGCCTGTTGGGCGAGCCCAAGCAAGTCGGTGCCGTAGAGGTCCAGGCGCCGCTGGGCGTCTCGCAGACGGGCGAGGCTCGAGGCCACATCCGCGCGCAAGCCGTTCAAACGATCCTGGTAAAGCTGCTCCGCGGCTCGTTGGCGGGACGCGGCTTCAGCGGCCGCCGCACGCGGGCGGTCGCGCCAGACGGGGAGATTGAGAGAAACCGTAACGCCCCAGGCGTCCTTGCCCGGGTCGGGCGCCATCGCCGCCGAGACGCCCGAATCGCCGATCTGCAGGTAATTGAGGCCCAGCATCAGGTCGGGATAACCCTCCAACCGCGCCAACTCCTGCCCGGCCTCGGCCGCCTCGATCCGGCTTTGCAGCATCGCCAGCTCCGGATTGGCGGACTCCAGCGACGCCGTCAGCGCCTGACCGTCCAGCGATGCCGTCTCCGGCGCCTGCCAATCCGGCAAGGTCAAGGCCGCACCGTCCGGCAAGGCCAACAGGGCACGCAATTGGGCCGCCTCCGTCTCGCGTTGCTGCCGCAACGAGGCCAGGCGGTCACCCACCCGGCCCGTCTCGACGCGCAGGCGTAGCAGCGGGTTGACGTCGTCGCCCCCCCGCACACGCTCCTCGACGACCGGCATCAGCTGATCGAGCAGGTCCAGATTCTCCTGGGTCAATTCGATCGCGCGTCCCGTGTAAGCGTATTCGTAGTAGGCCACCGCCACTTGACGCGCCAACTGCAGCTGCCGATGTTGCCACGCGGCGAGCAAGGCCTGCGCTTCCGCCGATGCCTGCTGCTCTTTCGCATCGAGCTTGCCAAACCAGGGCATACGCTGGCTCAGCATGATCGCCTGCTCCTGCGGGCCGTTGCGCGTCTGCACCGACTCCACGAACTGCGTCACCTGCAGCGTCGGGTCGGGCAGCGAACGCACCTGCGGGATGCGGTGTCGAGCGGCCTCGTATTGCGAGCGCGCCGCCTGCAGGCTCGGGTTTTCGGCCAGCGCCCGCTGCAGGTAATCCTCCAGCCCGCTCCCGCTCAAGACGGGCGATTGGGCCGCGGCTCCCGCCGTCAGGCACAAGGCACTCAGGCCGCCCAGCGAGCGTCTGATCCGGTTCAACATTTTCCCCATCATGTGATACCTCTTGCTACGGGTTCAGCCGCCCGCATCCCTCAGAAAAAGTTCAGTTGGCCGCCAATGTGTCGCGCAAAAACTGGCGTGCCCGATAGATCCGCGTCTCCACGGTCTTGCGCGACGTCTTCAATACCTCGGCGCATTCGTCCTGACTGCGCTCCTCCAGAACGCAGAAGACGAAGGGAAACTTGAGCTTGTGCGGCAGGCGCTCGATCGCGGCCTCCACCGCCTCCAGCTGCTCCCGTTGCTCGGCCAGCGCGACGCCGCGCGGGCGCGGATCCGCCAAGGTGTCCTGCGGGGCATCCTCGGGCTCCAGGTCGATGGACTGCGTCTGGCGATCCTTGCGACGCCGGCGCAGCGTGTCGCGACACAGATTGGCCGCGATGGCAAAGATCCAGGTGCTCACCTTGCCGCGCGGGCGAAACTGGGCGGCCTTGAAGTAGACGCGCACAAAAGTCTCCTCCGCCACATCCTCGGCCTCATGCGCGAGGTGCAGGTAGCGCCAGGCCAGACGATACACCGGTTGGCGGTATCGCTCGATCAAGGTATTCAGGGCCTCTCCCTCTCCCCGCTGCAAGCGCTGGAGCACTGCCAAGTCGTCGTCCATCCCGGGGCGCCTACTCGGGCTGGCTCAGGGCCTCGACGGCCAGATCGCGCAGGCGCTGCTGCTTCTCGGGCGGCAACACGCTCAGCATCTGGTAATAATGTTCGATCGCCAGCTGCTGCAGTTCACCATGCACCGCGTGCAGGGCGTGCACCGCATGCGTGACCTCTGGAGTATAGCTGTCGTTGGCGCGGATCAACTCCGCCAGCTCGGCCATGCGCTGGTCGAACTCCGTCTCCAGCTCGCGGCGACGCTGGCGGTAGTCCGCCTCGAATACATCGATGCGGGCGGCCTCCTCGTCGGTCAGGCCCAACTCGTCGTGCAGCCAGCGGTGCCCGTGCGGTTGATCGTGCTTCCACTGCGGACGCTCCATCATCTGGTGCATGGCCAGCGACGCGAGGTCGGCGGTCAGGTAACCGATCCCGACGCACGCCAACACCAGCAACAGCAGGAAGCCGCCGATACGCCAGCGCGAAGGTCTTTGGGCCTTGGGCGGATGGCTCATGGTTGGGGACTGTCGAGGTGCACGTATTGGGTGGACGTCAAAGCCTCAAAGCCAAGGGCCTGGCTCAGTTCCGCTCGACGGTCCGGCGTCTGGGTCACGACGGTGGCGGCCGTCAGAGCCGCGCTCAAGGCCATCGCAGCCGCCAGGGCCGAGAACGCCAGGGCCGGGCGCGGCAACAAAGCTTCCCACCACGCCGTGGCCGGGTTGCCCGCTTCCGCCTGCCGGATGTTGCGCCACACCCGGTCTTCGAGGTTGCTGGGAGCGCTCGGCAACGGCTGGCGGCGCAGCTGCTCGATATTTCGCTCCAGATCGTCTTGGTGCATACCCGATTTAACGCCACAAGCCACGGCATCCCTCAAACAAAATAAACGGCCTCCCCCACATGCAGTTTGCAGCCCGCAGAGAAACCTTCAGGCCGCTTCCCCGAGGCTTGGCCCCAAAAAAGACGTAAAAGTGGCGTACTAGATCATCAGCTACCCCTGCCAACCCGGCGATACCCCTCAACTCGGCTGGTTAAGGAAGAAGACAACGGCCCTAAACTGCAGGATAAAGAAAGGCCACGTGAGTGCAGCCTGCAAAGATTTGCGCACCCTCGCTTTTGTGGGCGCCGTCGGGACCACGCATCTGCAAGCTGCAGGATTCCAGATAATTACAGATTTTTAACAGACGGCGAAATGGGCGCGTAGACATCTTCCGGCAAGCCCTGCGCTTAAGGGGCGTGGCTACCACCGCAGAACCCCGTTCAGATCGCAACTTCGTCTCTCTAGAGCCGGTCGCGCCGTTTCCCCAGCAGCAGCAAAGCCGCTGGTGGTACATCGATTTGCTGCGGATCTTCGGCGTGCTTGGCGTGGTGTTGGTGCACGTTTGCTCCCGCTACCAGCATTACCTCGACGACACCGCCGGCATGGAATTCTGGAGCGTCAATTTTCTCAACTCGATCTGCCGCGGTGCCACGGCTCTCTTCATCATGGTCAGCGGGGCGATGCTCCTGCGCCACCGCCCCAACCAAAGCGTCGAGGGCTTTTATCGGCGGCGCTTCCGGCGCATCGGCATTCCAGTCGCCTTCTGGACGGTCGTCTATCTGGGATTGCGCTGGATTGCAGGGCACCATGGCAGCCACGAACCGGTAAACTATTACGCCGAGCAGGTGGCCGCCGGCACGCCTTTCTGGCACCTGCACTTTGTCTACATCATCGCGGGCCTGTATTTTTTTACCCCTTATCTGCGCCGGGCCATCGATGCACTCGGCAACCAAACGAGTCTGGTGCTCGGGATCAGCTGCCTGGCCCTTGCCTCCGCCAACCTGCTGCTCGACTACTACCTCTATGGCGGGCTCGAAGAAACCGCCCTCAGCCGTTTCGTGCCCTACATCGGCTTCTATATTCTTGGTTACGTATTGCTGGGGCCCTCCCATCTCGAGCGCTACAAGTGGCCAGCCCTGGCGATTTTCATCACCGGCTTTGTGGTCACGGCCCTGGGCAACGGTTGGCGGCAGCCGATCCTGGACAAGGAGTCGATCTACTACCAATACCTCTTTCCGAGTATCGCGCTGAAGATCGTGGCCCTGTTTATCCTCATCCGCGTCTTCTGCGGCTCGCTACGCTACCCAACCGGGGCGCCGGGGAAGCTGAGCCAGCAGCTCGCGGCGGCTTCCCTGGGCGTTTATCTGATTCACCCTCTTTTCCTCGAGGCTTTCGAGCGGGCAGGTCTCAACCCGGCCGAAGTGCCGCCCGCCCTGGGCATTCCGGCGCTGACCTTCATGACCTTTACCCTGAGCGTCGTCGCCACCCTCGGTTGCAAGCGTCTGCCCTACCTGCGCGGAGTTGTCGGCGGCTGACCGCATTCCGTTACAGCCGCTCCAGCACGCGGGCCAAAGCGATCGCCCCGCGCTTCAACTCCGGCGGGTGGGCGGCGGCGAAACCCAGCAACAGGCCCTGCCGCGCCCGCTCCGGCGCCCGAAAAGCCTCCGAGATCGGCATCGCCTCCACGGTGTGCGCTTGCAGGGCCTCCGCCACCTCACTATCTCGCACGCCCTCTGGCAGCCAGGCGGCGACCTGCAATCCCGCCCGCGCGGTCTCCAGGCGTAGGCGGTCGCCCCAGTAGGTCTGGGCCAGCTCCTGCAGGCAGCTCCGGCGGCTCGCGTACAGCTCGCGCATCTTGCGCAGGTGCCGCTCGAAATCCCCCTCTGCAATGAACTCGGCCAAGACCGCTTGCTCGATCACCGGAGCAAAGCGATCGACCACCACCCGCTGGGCCAGCAGAGGCTCCACCAACGGCGGCGGCACCACCAGACAGCCGAGCCGGATGCTCGGAAACAGCAGCTTGGTCAGACTCAAGGCATAGAGCACGCCGCCGCTGGCATCGAGGCTCTGCAAGCTCGCGATAGGGCGGCCGTCGAAGCGGTATTCGCCATCGTAATCGTCCTCAAAAATCCAGAAACCGGCTTCGCGCGACCACTCCAGCAGGCGCAAGCGGCGCTCCAACGGCATCATGACACCCGTTGGCGATTGGTGCGCGGGTGTGACGTAGCACAGGGCCGGCTGCGGACAGATCTCGCGTCCTCCCGCCACGTTGAGCCCATCGTCATCCACCGGCACGCTGCAGACGTCCATGCCGGCGCCGCGAAAGGCCGGCAACACCCCCACGTAGGCCGGGTCTTCCACCACGGCTCGCGCCCCGCGCCGGGCCAGGACCCGTGCCACCAGATCCAGCGCTTGCTGGGTCCCCGCCGTGATGAAAATTTGATCGGGCTCGGCCTGCACCCCACGGGCCCGGGCGAGGTAGTCTGCCAGCGCCTCCCGCAGCGGTCGCCAACCGCGCGAATCGATCCGGGCTAGATGCTGGGTAGACAGTCGACGCAAGACGCGGCTCGTAATCCGCACCCAGCGCTCCATTGGAAAGGCGTCCACCGCCGGCAGGTTAGCCACAAAGGCGCGTTGCACATTGATCGCCGGCGCGGTGGGAAAGAGGTGCGCGAGCGGCGTCGGCACATAACGAGGCACGGTCGTCGATCCGTTTTTCGTGGGCGGAGTCCGCGGGCTCTCCGCTCCCTGCGGCAGGCGCGGCGAGACGATGCTGCCGGAGCCCACCTTACTCTCGATGTAGCCCTCCAGCACCAATTGCTCGTAGACGGCCACCACGGTGCCGCGCGCCATCCCATACTGACGCGCCAGGCTACGGCTCGAAGGCAGCCGGGCCCCCGGCCTCAGCCGCCCGTCGAGGATGCGGTCGCGCAACTGCCGGTGCAGCCAGCGGTGCCAGGTTTCTCCCGCCTGGGGCAGCGGGAGGGCGAGATCTTGCAGGGGGGCTTGTCGCGGCATCGGCTTAAGCGGTCCAATCAAAAACAGCGTAAATGGACCTACAGCCTAAACCACTATCGGTATAGAATCCAAGCATGGAACCTCGATTGGATTACTACCCGTACGCGGAAGCCGCTCTAAAAGCCCAAATGAACCTCGAAGGCTATCTGCGGCGCAGCAGCCTGAGCCATGAACTGCTTGAGTTGGTCAAGCTGCGTGTCTCCCAGATCAACGGTTGCGCGTTCTGCGTGCACATGCACATCGGCGAGCTGCGCCAGGACAACGTCGAGCCCCACAAGATCGACCTCGTGGCCGCCTGGCACGAAAGCCCCTGCTTCTCCGAACGCGAACGCGCGGCCTTTGCCTGGGCCGAAGCAGTGACGCGCGTCGCCGATACGCGTGTGCCGGACGACGTTTACGCCGAAGCGCGTCGCCACTTCAGTGAGGCGGAGCTGGTCGACCTCACCTGGAACGTGTGCTCGATCAACACCTGGAACCGCCTCAGCGTCTCGTTCCGACGCATGCCGCAGCTGGATTGAGCTATCCACAAAAAAGCCCGGGGCTTTCGGGCCTCCCGGGCTTTGTCCAAAGCTATTCGGAGCGGATCTTGCAGCTCTGGCTGGCGTGCCGCTGCTTGAAGGTCAGCTCGGCCACCGATGACTTGTCGAGATGGCCCAAACCGATCTCGGTCAGCTTCTCGTACTGCATGCGGGTAGCGGCCGCCAAGGGCAGGCTGAGGCCGTTCTGCAGGGCCAGCTGCAGCGCGATGCCGCTATCCTTGGCCGCGTGCGCCGCGGAGAAGAACGTCTCGTGGTCCCGCGCGATCATGTCGTCACCATCGGTCTCGAGCACGCGGCTGTTGGCGCCGGTGCTGCCAAAGATCTTCTTCACCATCTGCAGGTCCAGCCCCAACGCTTCGGCCAATCCCAGGCCTTCGGCCAGACCGGCGGTGTTGATGTTCATCACCATGTTGACCAGGGCCTTGACCATGGCCGCCGTGCCAGCCGGACCAGTATAATAGAGCGAGCTGCTCATATCCGTCAGCAACGGACGCACATTGGAGAAGATCTCCTGCTCGCCGCCGACCATCAGAAACAGCGTACCGTTGCGGGCCTGCGGGATGCTCGAGGCCATCGGCGCCTCCAGGCTGAACGCACCGACGCCCTTGGCCGCCAGCTCCACCTCCTGGTGAATCGAGGGGGTGACGGTCGCGCAGTTGAGGAAGGTCTTGCCCGCCGCACCCTGCAGCAGGTTGTCGTCGTCGCCGAAAAAGATCGTGCGCATGGCGGCGTCGTTCGTCACCACCGTCAGGATCAGATCGCAGGCTGCAGTTACATCACTCAGCTTCTCGACGGCCTGCGTATCCAGCTCGGCCGCGAGATTCTGAGCGGCATCGCGGTTGACGTCGTAGAGCGCGTTGACGCAGTAACCGCAATCAAACTGAAGGTGCCGGGCGATATTGGCGCCCATGCGCCCCACCCCGACCAGGCCGATGCGCAGCTTGTCGCGATCGATCCCGGCCACGGGAACGCTCGTCATGCCTGCCTGCTGCTGCAACCAGGCCGCCACCACCGCCGTCATGTCGTCCTGGGCGGCATCGCTGAACATATGATCGCCGCCCTCGACGCGGTGCCAGGCCTTGGAGCACGACAGCGCTTCGTAAAACGCCCGGCCCTCGCGAATCGGCACCACATCGTCCTCCGTCCCGTGTACGACCAGCGTCGGACAGTGGACATCGGCGGCATGCGGCAAGGTGCTGCGAATATGGGTCAGGTCATCGACGAAGGCCTGACTGAGCGGAAACGCCGGCTCGTCCCACATCACATCGCGCCCCGGCTTGAGATCGCCAAACTCTTCCGTCACAAAGCGCTTGGTCTCCACCATGCCCGCCAGCGAGACGAAGCCGCGGATGCGTCGGTCGCGACCAATCGTGAGCGTGCCGACCGCGCCGCCCATGCTGTGGCCGACGTAGTACAGCTTGCGGTCCGCGTATTGGTCGATCACCGCCCGCAGGTCGTTGACTTCCTTGGTAATGGTCGCCTCGCGATAATCGCCTTCGGATTCGCCGTTGCCGGCAAAGGAAAAACGCAGCACGTCAAACCCCGCGGCGGAGAGTCGCTCGGCCAGCGCCTGCGCCCACGGGCGGTCCTTGTTGGCCGTCACACCATGACCGATGAGCACCAGCGGCGCCTCGTGGTCCGCCGGACCCGCCGCGCCGTGCCAGGCGGCGTCCAGCCGTTCGTCTGCTGCATTCTTGAGATTCGAGAGTGTCTTGTATGCTACCACCTTACCATAGGGAGAACACAGATCAGGCCATTTCACAAGCAGGCGAACCGATCCGATCGCACAAAAAAAGCACCTCCGACCAAAGCCGAAGGTGCGCGATGAAAAACTGAACCAGTCGGTTCCTGAGACAGAGGAAGCGTCTAGTCGAAGATGTCGAAGACGGACATGTCTTCGAGGTTGGTGAAGGTGCGGGGGTTGTCCGTGCCCACATGGTACTCGAGGTCATCATCCAGCGTGTAGCTGTAGATGCGCGGGTAGGCCGTGCGGCTGAAGACGATCCAGCGCAGCTTCTGGTCATAGGCGGTGTAGACTTCGTCGTCCGGGCGCAGGGTCAGGTAGGCGAAGTTCAGCCAGCCGTGCTCCTGGTGGTAAACATCCGGGAAGGCCGAGATGTCGATGTTACCGTAGAAGGGCAGGTTGTGGTAGCCACCGCCGATGTCCACGAGGCCCGGGAAGAAGAAGAACGGATAGTCTTCTTCGTAGATGTCGGCCACTTCGCTGTCGCTCAGCACGCGGTTATAGAGGCGGATCTCGTCGATCAGGCCTTCGTAGCCGCGGTAGAGCTGCGGGTTGTTGCCGATGGAGGCACGATAGGAGTAACCGATCGGATTGCCCGCGGCCGGAGCCGGGATGTGATCGAGGATCCGGGGTTCCGGCTCACCGTTCACGTAGAAGATCGGATCGTTGGCCAGGGAGCTGCGGTCGTAGGAAACGCCCACATGCATCCAAGCGTCAGCATAATTGTAAGGCAGCACGATACGCCATTTGGCGCGGGCCTGACCACCCGTCACCTTGTAATCCTGCTCGAAAACGAGGTCTACCTTGTATTCGTCGAAGGAGACGAAGAAGCGGTAGCCGTTGGTTTCGAGGATACGCGGATTTTGCGGGACGGAGGGGTCGGCGGACTTCACCCAGGCGGTGATCGTGATCTGCGGCGAATCGGTGGAGGTCCAGATGGCGCCGTCATTGGCGTCATAGGTCTCCAGCGCGCCGTACTTCATGCCATTCGCGACCTGAGCTGCACCACCGACCAGCATGGCGTCGTGTCCGTTGCCCGTATCATCGACCGCAGTCGTCGAACCGGTATCATCGAACATCCAGTGCGCCAACAAGCCGGCCGTCGGAGCGGCTGCTTGAACAGCAAAAGGGGCGAGCAAGGAGCCCACCGCTAAGATTAGGCAGTTGAGTTTCATTTAGGAACGAGTTGAGTGTGACTTAGGGGGTAATACCCCTGCATCATCATTATCAATTTACGTACCACTTGAACCACGGAATCCCGCCAATAGCCGCCAAGATAGCAACATCAACCAGTTTCACGAGATTAAGGAAAACCTTTTACGCGAGTTTAACGGTTGAGCTTACGCCAGAATTTCAAAATGAAATGGCATTTTGCCGATCCTAAGCACAACTTGCACGACATCGGCCCCTGTTTTTCATTTATGACCGATTTTATGGACATAAAGAGTAAAAACGGCCGTTTATGGCGTGCACTATGCCTTCTAGCTCCCTGCTCCACTTCCGGAACAGTTCAAAGCGACACGCACTTCAATTGCACCATAGATGCAACCACCCAACCCAAACACGGGAAGTATTCCCATTCACGAACCTGCCGACATGCGAGTATTTATACTTATACATAACCTACTGATACAAATGGCGGCTAAAGCACCATAGGTTTAATGCACGAAATTCATTTCAAACCCCCTCGATTTAATGCGTAACGCACGGCGTTTCATATTAAGCGCTCATCGATTCCGGCTTTTTGCCCGAATTAACAGGCGCCTCTAGTGCTTTTCGTGACAAACCAGCCACCCAAGGGAAGCGGGCCAACCGGGTCAGGTATTTCTCCCAAATGCACCCTCGAACAGCCCCCTCCAACCATAACGCGTTTAAAAACATGTAATAAAGAATGCCCCATCTACCAAAGATGGCATTTCGCAAGGCCTGGCCGCCTCCACCGAATTCCACGCAGTCGGGTTGCGCCCCTTCCCGGGTTGGAACAGTTTCTCCCTCACCTCCCGCTGAAGAAGCCTATTTTCGCTCATGAAGCCCTACGCCTACACGGTTCTCCTGCTTTGCTGCAGCAACATGTTCATGCTCTACGCGTGGTATGGACATCTGAAGAACCTGGCGGACCGGCCCTGGCTCGTAGCCGCCTTGATCAGCTGGAGCATCGCCCTCTTCGAATACCTGCTGCAGGTACCGGCCAACCGGATCGGCCACGAGACCATGAATCTGGGCCAGCTGAAAATCCTGCAGGAGGTGATCTCGCTGACCATGTTCGTACCGTTCACCCTGCTCATCATGCGCGAGCGGCTCTCGTGGGACTATTTGTGGGCCGCCTGCTGCATCGCCGGCGCCGTCTTTTTCATTTTCCGCCGCGACATGGGGCTTTGAACTGCCCGAAAGGGATTGGCAGACGCAAAAGCGTCGGGCTAGGCTCGCCTCATGAAGTCTGTCCACTGGGCCATCGTCGGAACCGGCGAGATCGCGGGAGAGTTCGTGCAAGCCTTGCAGAGCATGCCAGACGAAGCTACCCGCTACGTAATCGTTTCCCGCAATCGCGAGCGCGCCGAGGCCTTTGCCCGCGAACACGGCTTTGCCCGGGGCGAATCCGACCTGGGGCGCGTATTGGAAGACGACGCGCTCGATGCCGTCTACGTGGCAACGCCCCACCCTGCCCATTTCGGCATCGCCAAGCAATGCCTGGAAGCTGGCAAGGCAGTGCTCTGCGAAAAACCGGTGACGCTCAATGCCAAACAGGCGCGTGAACTGGTCGACACCGCCCGCGAGCACCGCACCCTCTTCATGGAAGCCATGAAGACACCTTTTCAGCCGGCGATCCGGCGCATGCTCGAGATCGTGCAATCCGGCATCATCGGACCGGTCCGACACCTCGAGGCCAACTTCTGCTTTCATGGCGGCAACGACCCTTCCAGCCGCTGGCTCAACCCCGAGCTCGGCGGCGGCGCGCTGCTCGATGTCGGCATCTATCCGCTCAGCCTCGCCTACGTGCTGTTGGGCAAGCCCCTGCACCTGCACCACCACGCCCACCTCGGTTCGACCGGCGTCGACGAGCGCAACGCCCTACTGCTGACCTACGGCAACGGCGCCAGCGCGAGCCTTACCAGCGGTGTACGTGGCGGCGACGACATGAGCATCCGCGTGGCCTGTGCCGACGGGCAAATCGAGCTGCTCGACCTCGTCCGCTGGGATCCGCAGAAGCTGCGCTGGCGGCGCTACCACGAAGACTGGCAGGAGGAATCGCACCCCACCGCTGCGCACCCCCTGACCTACGAAGCCCGTGAAGTCCACCGCTGCCTGGCCGAAGGCAAGGCGGAAAGCGAAACCGTACCGTTGGTGCAGACCTTGACCGTGATGGAGCAGATGGATGCCATCCGCCAGGCGTGGGGCCTCGTTTATCCCAACGAATAACTACCCGCGCGCCGCTGCTTCCATCACGCGCACGAGCAGCTTCTCGTTGCGGCGGATATCGAACTCCGCCTCCAGCAACGCACGACAGGCCGCGCCCATCTGCGCCCGCTGCTCCGGCGTCTTTTCCAGCAGGGCCGCCATGCCGCGCGCCAGTGGCGCCGATTCACCTGTTGGGACAACGTAGCCGTGCAGGTCATCCACAAAACCGCGCGGGCGCCCCACGCAGTCGGTCATCACGGTCGGCAGACGAGACCCCAGCGCTTCCAGCACCGCGAGCGGAAAGCCCTCCCAGAGCGCCGAATGGACATAGCCGTCGCTGGCCTGCAGCAGCGAGGAAACGTCGTCTCGCCAACCAAGCAATTGCACGCTATCGCGCACATCCAAGTCGTCCACCATCTGCTTGAGCTCAGCCGCATAGGCTTCCTCCTCCGGTACGCCCACGCCGGCACCGCCAATCATGAGTAGCCGCGCATGAGGGAAGCGGCGCACGAGGTCGGCCCAGGCCGGCAGGAGGTATTTCTGACCTTTTTGCTCCCCCAGGCGACCCACGCAGCTGAAGACGAAGTGTTGCGGCTCCAGCCCCAGTTCACCGCGCAACTGCTCCCGGCGCTGCGCATCTGGGGCAGGCAAGGCACTGGGGTCGATCGCATTATGCACGCATACCACCGCGCCGGGGCGAACGCCGAAGCGCCGCAAGGTTTCCGCCTCCGTCGCCGGAGACGAAGCCACCGCCAGCTGCGAGCAGCAGCGCATCGTCAGCCCATAGAGCGCGCCTTTGATCCGCCCCGCCCGACCGGGCCCGAAGTTACGCAGATTCTGCACCTGGGGCTCGTAGGGCACCCCTGCCAGCCAGGCCGCCCAACCCGAAGTCTTCACGTCTCCCTGGTTCATGCTGCTGACGACATCGATGCCGCGGCGGCGGATAAAAGCCGCGATACGCCAGACCAGCAGCGGGTTGGCCGTGGTGAGAAAGTTGCCGAAGTGGTGGACCTCGAAACCGTCTTCGCGCAGGCGATGCACGATGGAATCCCCGGTCGCGGGCGGAGGTTGCGCGACACAAATCACTTCGTGCCCGGCCTCGCGCAAGGCGCGCACATAGCGGAACCCCATGCGGCTGGCCCCGGTAAAATCACTGATCGCAAAGGTAAAGAGCACTTTCATGACGCAAGCGGGAGAGAGACGCGCCGACCATGGCCCGCCGCCCAGAAGCGCGCAAGCCCGTAGTGTCGAAGTGCTTGATGGATTGCTTAAGCCGCCAACCCCGTCTACTATGCTCTTCATGCTCTATCTGCCTCGCCTGCTCGAACAACTGAAGCGCAAGGATTACATCCCTCAAACCACTGACCGGCTGGCGGAAGTGCTCAACATCCCTGAAGAGGAGTATGCCGAGTTTCGCAGCGAAGTGAATCGCCACCTGCGGCAGGGCACCCTCGTCAAGCTGAAGAAGAACCGCATCTGCCTGCCGCGCGACGCCGATCTTGTGACCGGCACCATCCGCTTCCGCCAAAGCGGCTCCGCCATCATGCTGCGCGATCCCGACAGCGACGGCAAGCAACTGCCGCCCCTGCAGATCCGCGCCGAGGACACTTCGGTGGCCCTGCATGGCGACCGTGTCGTCGCCCGCCTGAATCATCGCAAGCCGCGCCGCAAGGTCCACCGCACCAAGCGCGGCGGCGCCGTCTCCGTCACGGAACCGGAAGAAGAAAGCGGGCGCGTGATCCGCATCCTCGAGCGCTCTCACCCTACGATCACCGGCACCCTGCGCCAGAGCCGTCGCTTCTGGTTCGTCATTCCCGACGAGCCCCGCATCGTGCACGACATTCTGGTGCCCGACCCCAAGGAAAGCGGCCTCGACCCCGTCCCGCAAATCGACGACAAGGTAGTCGTACGCCTGGCCGAATGGGAAAAGGCTCACCTCTCGCCCGAGGGCGAAGTGATCGAAGTCCTCGGCAAAAGCCACACGCCCGGCGCAGAATACAAAGCCCTGCTGCATCAGTACGGCCTCAATCCGGAATTCCCGGACGAGGTGATGCGCGAAATCCGCAACTTGCCCGAAAAGGTGACCCAGCAGCAGTTGCAGGAGCGCCTCGACCTGCGCGACGAATTTGTCTTCACCATCGACCCGCAGGACGCCAAGGACTTCGACGACGCCCTGAGCGTGGAACAGGACGATGAGGGCAACCTGACCATTGGGGTGCACATCGCCGACGTGAGCGCTTACGTAAAGCCGGGCACGGCCCTCGATACCGAGGCGCGCAACCGCGGCAACAGCACTTACCTCGTCGGGCGCGTCATCCCGATGCTGCCGCATGCGCTCTCCAACGGCATTTGCTCGCTGGTCGAAGGCGAAGACCGCCTGACCAAGAGCGTCTTCCTCAAATACTCCCCGCGCGGCAAGCTGCTCGACACCACTTTTGCCAACACCGTCATCTTCTCGCGCAAGCGCCTGACCTATGAGCAGGCCTACGCGCTGATGTTTGAGGACGATCTGGCCAAGATCCGCAACCTGCCCCGCCCACCCGCGCACCAGACAGGCAGCACCGGGCGCGCGCTCGACAGCCTGACTGACGACGAACTGGGCCAGATCAAGACCAAGCTGCAGCAGCTCTGGGGCGTCGCCAAGCGGCTGCGCCAAAAGCGCATGCGCACCGGCAGCCTCGACCTCGACATGCCGGAGTCCAAGATCTACGTCGACCCGGACGGTTGGGCCGACAAGATCGTGAAGATCGAGCACGACGAGAGTCACCAGCTGATCGAGGAGTTCATGCTGGCGGCCAACGAAGGCGTGGCCAAGATCATGAACAAGCGCAACATCCCGCTGATCCACCGCGTGCACGACAAACCCGACGCGGAAAAGCTGGATGAGTTGAGCGAGTATATGGAGACGGTCGGCATCTCCGCCGGCGACCTCACGGTCAAAAAGAACGTGCTCAAACTGCTGCAACAGATCAAGAATCACCCGCAGAGCTACCTGTTGCGCGTCCAGTTGCTGCGCAGCCTGAAACAGGCTCAGTATCGCGCCAGCCCGGACGGGCACTACGGCCTGGGCAAGAAGGACTACACCCACTTCACCTCGCCCATTCGACGCTACAGCGACTTGATCGTGCACCGCATCTTCGACCTCTACCTCGCCCGCAGCGGCGAGGATACGGCCCGCAAGAAGGCCGAGCAGGAGCTGCCGGTCTACAAGCCCGAGCACCTGGCCCAGATCGCCCAGCACCTCTCGCTGACGGAGCAAAACAGCACGGAGGCCGAGCGTGAGTCCAACAAGATCAAGCTGCTCGAGTTCTTCGAGCGCCAGCTCATCCAGCCCAAGCGACAGACCTTCCCCGCCATCATCACCGACATCCGCAACCACGGCATGTTCATTGAGCTGGTGGACTCGATGGCCTTCGGCCTCATCCCCACCAGTTCGCTCACGGACGACCTCTACTCCGTCAGCCGCGATCAGGATGCGCTCGTCGGTCGCCGCACCAAGCGCAAGTTCAAGCTCGGTCAGCGCATCGACGTCGTCACCTATCAGGTCGATCGCTTCAAGCGCCAGATCGACTTCGCCGTCGCCGGCATGCCGACAAACTAGGCTCGCATCGTCGTGTCCTTTGAGCGAGGGGGCGCTCGCCGCAGATGGCAGGCTGCAAGGCCTTGCGGCGGCAGCCCTCCTCATCAGGGACTTAGCGCACTGGCACAGGCCATGCGATTGGGTTGGGTAGAGATAAACCTCACCAACCTGATTATTCCCATGGACTACAATCTGAATGGCAAAAAGGTGGCCTGCATGGTCGCCGACGGATTTGAACAGAGCGAACTCGAAAGCCCGGTAAAGGCACTGCGCGACGCCGGGGCCACCGTCGAAATCGTATCGCCCAACCACGACAAGGTCCGCGGTTGGGCACACGACCACTGGGACAAGGAACTGCCGGTGGACGTAGCGATCGACGATGCCGCCCCCAGCGATTACGACGCCCTGCTGCTGCCCGGCGGCGTGATCAACCCGGACACGTTGCGCACCAACCACCGAGCCGTCGCCTTTGCCCGCCAGTTTTTCCGCACGCACAAGCCGGTCGCGGCCATTTGCCACGGCCCGCAGACGCTGATCAACGCGGAAGTCGTCAGCGGTCGCAAGATGACGAGCTATCCTTCGATCAAGCAGGACCTCATCAACGCCGGCGCCAATTGGGTCGACGAAGAGGTCGTGGTGGATCAGGGCTTCGTCACCAGCCGCAGCCCGGCCGACCTCGAGGCCTTCAACCGCAAGCTCGTCGAAGAGGTTGCCGAGGGCAAACACGCTCACCAGCACGCATAATCATGGCACGCCGCCTGAGTGAACTGGTGGACTTCAAGGTGGGTCGCAGCGCCGGCGAAGCATTGCCCCTGATCGACTTCCTGATCGACGAACATACACGAGACATCCGATACCTCGTGGTCGACGCCGGGAAGTGGATGCCGCAGCGCAAGGTTCTGATCGCGCCGGACGCGATCGAAGGGGTGCGCGAAGACGAAAAGCTGCTGCAGACCTCTCTATCGCGCGACGATCTGGAAAACGGCCCCCGTTTGGACGCTGATTCGCCCCTCTCCCGCAGCGATGAGGAAAAACTCGTGAGCTATTACCAGTGGCCCATGTACTGGCAAGCGGTCGACGGTCGCGCCGTCTCCTCCCAGCCTGCGGAAACGGAGCAAGGCCTGGAGAATCGCGAGCAAGCAGCCCGCGTTGAGATGGAGGACGAGAGCGAGCGGGCGCCGTTGCGCTCCTACACCGAGATCAAGCACTACCGCCTCAAGAAACAGGGCAGCGCCTCGGGCGAACTGCAAGATGTGCTCGTGAACGACCACTGGCGCGTCAGCGGTCTCGAAGCGCAATTGCAGGGCCAGGCACAGGTCCTTTCCGGTGATCAGCTGGCCCATATCTCGTGGGACTCCCAGGTGATCGAGGTAGCCTGAAGCACCCCGCCCCTTTAAAATAGCGAGAGCGACCGCGGAATCCCGTCCGGTCGCTCTTTTTACGTACTTGGCTAATCCTCTGCTTGGGCTCTCGGTCTAGAGGGTCATGCGCCGCTTGATGTCCGCCAGGCGCTGTTCGGCTTCCTCCCAGTTGCTGCGTGCGAGGCTCGGTTGCTCATGCAGAAACCGTATTGCGCGTTGCCAGGCGGCTTCGGCCCGACCGAGTTCTTCGGTCAGCTCCTGACGCGCCTCATCGCCAAGGCGGCCCATTTTCTCGCGAATGTTGCGGGTTTCGCGCGTAAAGGACTCCTTGCGCGCCTCTAGTTGTGTTTCGAGCGGTGTTTCAATAGCCATGTTTGTTCAAAGGGTGAAATACCCTTGGGATATGCCATTCTCGTGCCTAATCGACGGGCAAAGGTGATCGTGCCACCTGCGGGCCTTTCTGGCATTCCGTTTGGCCCGGATGGCATGCGCACTGCGCATACAGCTGCAGCCTGCACCTTCGATTTTGCAAGATTGGGGCAATTTGCATATCTTTTACGATTCCCAAACGGTGCAGGAACAGAGGTTTTCCACCGCATTCCGCCTACTAAATGGCCATGACATCGCCATTTTTGCCGGACGCGCCAGACATACCGCTCCGCGTAAGTAAAAAAACCGTCGAGAAAAAACATCTTGGCACTGGAAATGATTAGAAGATGGGCGATGCCAGCCACCCGACGCCATCAAGAGCCCGACGGGCAGTCCACCCGCCGCAGAGGTCAGAACGATGATCAGGCGGACTTCTGCTCTGCCTGCGAGCATGCTGCCATGCTGCTCCACTATCGGGAACTGATTGAAAAGGCCGCCGGTACCGCCGGGATCGGCAAGCTGGCAGTCTATGCGGAGCGGCAACGCCGCAGCATGGGTCAAGCGTTGACGATGATCAGCGTCTCCAAGGGCAAGGCTCTCGAAGAGGCCTGGGGCCTTTGGCAAGACACCGCTGATGAAGCGCACCAGCAGATCTCTCTGCTCGCCCACTACATGGGCCACCCCCACGCCACCCACGAACTTTCCTATGGATAATCACGTTTACAAGACGATCGAACTCACTGGAACCTCCTCCAAATCCATGGAGGATGCCGTGCAGTCCGCGATCCGTCGAGCCAGCGAAACGATCGAAAATCTCTGCTGGTTCCAGGTCGTCGACACCCGCGGTAACATCAAGGACGGCAGCGTCCACCATTGGCAGATCGTCCTGAAAGTCGGTTTTTTGCTCAGTGACACAGCGCAGGATAAGGAAGCCCGGGTCAGATAATCGGCGAAGGACCGAGCCCGGGTCAATCAGCAGCGACATAGACTAGATCAAGGGGCCCCGCTCAGTTCGCTGGGCGGGGCCTGCTTCTTCTACAGCCGGCGCAGGCCGCCCCGCGGCCGCCTTTCCCATCACAGATACAGATCACCTGATAGATAGAGACAGCTCAGCAAGTCGCCAGGATTAGAGTCCCGCGACCCATCCAGACCCTAACACGGTGCCATGACGAAAGCCCACACTGGAAAGTCTCCAGTGTGGGCTTCATCTATATTGCTGACACTCTCTTCTCGTTTCTCTGCTTCTCGTTTCTCTGTAGTTGCTTTGGAGCGCTTCCCTCTGTCTCGCATTAGCGTCCAAAGCCCTAAAGTCCTCCGGGCTCAGGAGAACGACTGCGGGTGTTGCCGCGTCACATCATCCTTGCCCATGTCCTTCATCCGCCGCCCTTCGCGCTCACGCTTGAAGGAAGCGTAGATCAGCAGAAAGACCATACCGCCGAGCAGGCCCTTCCCGTAGAGCGGGATGCCCTCGACCGGTTGGAAAAAGGCGAAAATCACGGAAGGAACGATAAAGATCCAGGCACCCCAGAAGGAGATCCGCTCCAATCGCTTGGGTTTGTCCATGGAAGCATTCATGTAAGCAATATTAGCCCACCGCAGGCCAATTTGATCTTTTTTTAACGACAGGCTGAATGTCAGCAACTTACGTATTCCCCGCAATTCACCATCTGCTTCAGGTGGTTAAGTTGCAGGACATTTTCACACCAGATCCGGCACTCAGCAAGGTAGGCAAAGTGCGCTGCGTGGACCTATCAAATTGCATTATGCAACTAATAGCCAGTTGCAAAATGCAAGTATCCCGATAGAATACAAGAGAGGTAAGACTGTTTTACCTTAATCATCAATAATTTGCGGATTACAACCTCTACGGGTACAGAAATTTCTGTATCACTCGCAACATGCAAAGCACGCACCTGCTCAACGCACCGGATAAACTAGAAGAAAACCCGATCGCCTTGCCCAAGAAAACGGCAAGCGCCCTTGCCACTCGCTTGGACGTGCTGGTGAGTTCGCTCTTTGTGCAATTTCACCTCGTGCAAAAACACCATTGGCTGGTGGAAGGCCCGCAATGGCACGATCTGCACCTCTATCTGGAGGAAAGCTACAAGCAGATCCACGAGGACCTCGACGCCATCGCCGAGCGCCTGACCGTGCTGGGGGGCATCCCCACCAGCGGCCCGGCCGCCCAACAGGAAAAGGCGGTGACTCAGGTCGAAGCGGAAGGCTACTTCCGCATCCGCGACGGCCTGGAGCTCGAGTTGACCAACGAACAGGCACTCATCCGCTATACCCGCGAAACCATCGAGGAGGCGGACAAGATGGGCGACTACGGCACCAACCACCTGCTCAAAGGCATGCTTTTCAAGATGGAAGATCGGGCTCACCACCTCGACCACTACATCAGCAACGACTCATTGGAGGATGGGCGCAAGCAAGGCTAAAGTCCAACCCCGCCGCGGCAGGCGGTTTGCGGCGTGGCGCCTCCAGGCGCCCGTTGCCGCCCGACTGCGTCGGTGGCCTCAGCCATCCAGGCTGACCACTCCGGCGGCGACTGGAAATGCCGCCCCTCGGCGCCCCACTCTCTAGATGCTCTTTTCTCTACGCAGCGTCCAGCAATCCGCTGGTCGCGCGTTTTTTACTCTCTCTCTGCTACTTCTCTAATTGGCTATGCACATCCTTATCGTCGACGACGAGCGTAACATCCTGCGCACCACTTCCCTCGCCCTCAACGGTATGGGTCACAAGACCGAAGTGGCTGAAAATGGCCGCCAAGCCATGCGTGCCGTACGCGGGCACAAGCTCGACGCTGTCTTCCTCGACCTCCGCCTGGGCCATGAAAACGGCCTCGACGTCCTCGACCAGATCGTGGCGGAGGACGAAGGCCTGCCCGTCATCGTCTTTACCGCCTACTCCACGATCGAGTCGGCCGTAGACGCGATGCGCCGCGGTGCCTACGACTACATTTCCAAACCCTTCATCCCGGAGCAGATCCGGCAGATGCTGCAGAAGCTGGAGAACAACCGGCGCCTGCAAAACAAGGTGACCGCTCTGGAATCCCAGCTGGCGGAAGACAACCCGGCCATCGACCTCACCTCCAACGAGGAGAGCATGCGCAAGGCCTACGACATTTCCTTCCGCGCGGCCAGTTCCGAGGCGTCCATCCTCCTGCTCGGCCCCAGCGGCACCGGCAAAAGCGTCCTGGCCCGCAACATCCACTCCCGCAGCCAGCGCAAGGAGCAGCCCTTCGTCACGATCAACTGCCCCAGCCTGAGTAAGGAACTGCTCGAGAGTGAGCTCTTCGGTCACGTCAAGGGGGCCTTTACCGGCGCCACGGGCGAGACCTGGGGCAAGGTGACGGCGGCCGACGGCGGCACGCTGTTTCTGGACGAAATCGGTGAGATGCCGCTCGAAATCCAGCCCAAGCTGCTGCGCCTGCTGCAAGACCGCGAATACGAACGCGTGGGCGAGACGAAGACCCGCACGGCCGACATCCGCCTGATTGCGGCCACCAATCGCGACCTCGCCCAGTGCGTGCGCGAAGGCACCTTCCGCGAAGACCTTTATTACCGTCTCAACGTCATTTCGATCGACCTGCCGGCGCTCAACCACCGCCCGGGCGACATCCTCCCCCTCGCCGAAAAGTATCTCGACTTTTTCCGCCAGCGCATGGGCAAGCCCGACACGCGCTTTGCCGAAGAGACGCGCAAGGCCTTTATCGACTACGAATGGCCGGGCAACCTGCGCGAACTGCGCAACGTGATCGAGCGCTCCGTCATTCTCGCCGCAGGCGAGGAGATCACCCTCGACGACTTGCCGGAAGACTTCCACGAGCGCGAGGAGAGCGCCATTCGCCCGGGCTACGAAGTAACGTTAGACGAACTGGAACAGGAACACATCCGCCGTATTCTCGCCAAAGCCGACAGCCTGGAAGAAGCGGCACGTATTCTAGGTATCGATACTGCTACGCTCTACCGAAAACGTAAGCGCATGGGTCTGCTGTCGAAGTGACAAAGCTGCGAACCAAGCTCCATTTCGCCTTCCTGCCATTGATCATCTTGATGGCAGCCGTGGGCATCTATGCGATCTTGCTCACGTACTACCTCGTCTCGACCGTCGAGCAGCTCGAGTACGAGGACATCCGTAGCACCAATGCCGTCAGTGAACTGATCACGGCGGTCAACCGAACCAATGCCGGCGTCAACCTCATCTTCAACGGCTATCGGGATGAGGGGGCCGCTGTCATCGAGCGCAACCGCGACATCATCGAGCAACAGCTCGACAAGCAGCAGGCCAGCGCCACCGACAATGAAGCCAAGGCTCTGACCGAAGAGCTCGCAGAGGCTGTGCGGACTCATGTGAATCTGGTCGAGATGATCCTCGATCCAGACGAAAGCATTCCCGACAGCTACACCTTGCGCCGAGAAGAATCCGCCCAGCAAATCTCCGAGCTGGGCGGGGCGATCATCGAGCGCAACAACGCCTCGATCGCCAACACGTTCAACGCCTTCGAGATCCGGACCGAAACCTTCATCTGGATCACCATCATCGCGATCTTTGCCGCGCTGCTGCTGGCACTTCTGCTCAGTTACCGCATCAGTGACCGCCTCGTCCACCCGATCGAAGAATTTACGGAAAAAGCGGAACTGATTGGCCAGGGTGATTTCGAGACCCGCGTCTCCTATCATTCCAACGACGAGATCGGGCGCCTCGCCCAGTCCTTCAACCACATGCTCGACCGGTTGCGAGCCTACCGCAGGCTTCTCAATGCCGAGATCACCCAGACGCGCATGACGCTCGAGACCATCGTCAAGAACCTGCCGGTCGCCTTTTTCTTTTACGATCAAGACGCTCAGCTCATCATCACCAACGACGCGGCCGACCACCTGCAAAACGCCCCCGAATGGAAGAACGGCATGCCCGAAGAGGTCAACGCCCTCCAGCGGCAAGTGCAGGAGAGCCACAAACTCTATGCCCCGGATCAGCTCGACGACGCGCTGATTCTGCACGTGCACAACGAGGAGCGCTTCTTCCTGCCCACCGTCTTTTTCGTCGAAGGCGACCGCTCCAAAAGCGGGGTCGTCATGATGCTGCAAGACGTCACCAAGCTGCGGCTGACCAGCGACCTGAAAAACGACCTGGTCGCGATCGTGAGCCACGAGCTGAAGACGCCGCTGACCAGTGCGCGCCTCTCCCTCTACATGCTCTCGGAAGAGCAGTTCGGCGACCTCAACGACGTGCAGCGCGAACTGGTTGCCACCGCCAAGGACGACCTCGACCGGCAACTGAAGACGATCCAGAGCCTGCTGAGCCTCAGCAAGATCGAGTCCGGTTCGTCGCGGCTGGAGCGCCAGACCTTCCACCCCTGCGACCTGCTCGAAAACTCCGCCCGGGAGACGCGGCAAGCCGTGGAGGAAGCCCACTTGGAACTGCAGATCGAAGCGGCCGAAACCTTGCCGGATATCGAGGGCGATCCCTTCCGCCTGCAACTGGTGCTCACCAACTTCATTTCCAACGCGATCAAGGTTTCTCCCGAAGGCACCAGCATCGTGCTGCGGGCAGCGCAACAGGACGAGGAGGTCCGCTTCTCCGTGATCGATCACGGGCCCGGCATCGCTCCGGAATACCGCTCGCGCGTCTTCAACAAGTTTTTCCGCATCCCCGAGCAACAGACCAAAGGGGCCGGGCTCGGCCTCAGCATCGCACGCGAAATCGCCCTTGCCCACAACGGGGAGGTCGGTTGCGAGAGCGAGATCGGCAAGGGCAGCGAATTTTTCATGATCCTGCCGCTGCGCTGGGACGCCCACTCCGACGCGCGAGCCCAGATGTCGACCCCCGCCCCGCAAAAATAGCACGACCGGCGGCAGCAGCCACGGCTTTTTGCACGAACTACATGTCGTGCGAAACCGCATCACTCTGACATTTCAGTAGATACAAACTAGGCAAGCCTCCTGCTTAAAGAGAGCACAATGCCATCTTCGTCTCCTGACAATCGACCGCCCGGCGTCCTGATGATCCAGATCGACGCCCTCGCCCGCCATCAGCTACAGCGGGCGCTTCGCCGTGGTCGCATGCCTTTTCTCCGCCGCCTGCTGCACGACCAAGGTTACCAGCTGATGGACCACTACTCCGGCATGCCCTCGTCGACCCCTGGGGTGCAGGCCGAGATTTTCTTCAAGGAAAAGAGCGCGGTACCGGCCTTCAGCTTTTACGACCGCGAGGAGGGCCGCGAGTTCCGCATGTATCAGGCGGAATGTGCCTCCGCCGTTTCCAAACGTATCCGCGGCGTCGCCGAGCCCTTGCTGCACGGCGGCTCGAGCTATTCCAACATCTACTGCGCCGGCTCCCTGCGTCCGCGGTTCTGTGCCCAGGTATTCGGTCCCAAGACCGCCCTTAAATATGCCAGCCCCGGCACCTGGAGCAGCCTGCTGACGAAACAGCTGAAGCGCACGTCCAAGGTGGCCTGGCTTGGCCTGATGGAGAGCGGTCTGGCGCTGTCCGACGCCGTCCGCGGCTCGATGGACCTGCGCGAGCTGCCCAAGGAGGCCATCTTCGTGCCGGCGCGCGTCTCGATCTGCATCCTGCTGCGGGAGATCATCCGTTATTCGGTCATGCAGGACGTCGCCGAAGGCCTGCCCATCGTCCACGCCAACCTGATCGGCTACGACGAGCAGGCCCACCGGCGAGGCCCCAGCTCCCACTTCGCTCACTGGACGCTGCGGGGGATCGACAACACGGTGCGCGACATGGTCAAGGCCGCGGAGAAGAGCGACAAGCGGCGCTATCGGGTTCTGATCTACTCAGACCATGGCCAGGAAGACACGATTTACTACGCCCACGAGACGGGCCGCGAGCTCGGCCACGTGCTGAAGGAGATCAGCGGCGAAGAGCCTACCGACGAGCCGACCGAGCCCGTGAACATGTATCACGAGCGTGGCAGCCGCATGTTTGCCGGCTCACCACGCGAAGAGGGGCCCGACCCGCTCAACGGCGTGCGCCTCTGCTCCATGGGACCGCTCGCGCAGGTCTACTGGCCGAAGATTCCTTCCAGCGAGCAAAAGGCGGCCTACGCCAAGCAACTGGTCGAAAACCATAGCGTGCCGTGGGCCCTCTACCGCACGGGGCGCGACGGCACGGTGCGCGCCGTCTCTGCCCGCACAGGAGACCAGCCGCTGCAAGACGTGCGCGATGCTCTTTGCGGCCCGCACCACCCCTTCCCCGAAGCAGTGATCCGCGACCTCGACTACCTCGTGCGCACGCCGCAGGCCGGCGACCTGGTGTTGAGCGGCTGGCGCCACTGGGCCAAGCCGATGACCTTTGCCAACGAACACGGCAGCCACGCTGGCCCCGGTCGACACGAGACCCACGGCTTTGCCCTGCTGCCGCCCATCGTGCACATCAAGCGCCCCTACCTGCGCCCCAGCGACCTGCACGACATCGCGCAGCACCTGCGCCATCAGGAAGAAGTCACGGATACCCGCATCCCCCGGATCGCTTTGCGCGCGCCGGACGAGGCCCCCAAGAGCATCAATGTCGGCAACATTCCCACGCTCGAACGCGCCTATCCGGCCCGTCGACTGCGCGTGATGACCTACAACGTGCACCATTGCCAGGGCATGGACATGCGGCTGGACCTGCCTCGGGTGTCCCGGATTATCCGTCGCTTTGCCCCCGACATCGTAGCCCTGCAAGAGGTCGATGTGGATGTCGAGCGTTCGCGCCGGACGCACCAGCCGCAGGACATTGCCGAGATGCTGGGCTACCACCACGAGTTTCTGCCGGTGCGCCCGCAGGGCGGCGGCAAATACGGCATCGCCCTGCTGAGCCGCGAGCAGCTGAAGGTATGCCGCGCCGCCAATTTCGACCAGGGGACCGAAGACGCCAAACGCGAAATCCGCGGCGGCCTTTGGGTGCAAGTCGAGGTCGAAGGCCAGAAGATCAACATTTTCAACACCCACTGGGGCCTCAATCCCGGGGAACGGGTGCGCCAGGCCAATCAACTGCTCAACAGCCATTGGCTGCAGCAGGTCGACGAGGATGAGCCGGTCGTGATCCTGGGCGACTTCAATGCCCTGCCCGAGACGGAAGCCTATCAGGTGATGTCGCGCAAACTGCGGGACGCCCAGCTGGAGCTGCCCCACCACGCGCCCTTGCCGACCCTGCCTTCCCTCAAACCGGTGGCCCGGATCGACCACATCTGGATCTCTCCCCACTGGAAGGTCCGGGCCATTGCGCGCCCCACCGATCGACAGACCCGCCTGGCCAGTGATCACCTGCCCCTGATCGCCGATCTCGAGCTGCAACAACCATGAGCAAGCAGTGGGTCTCGCGCATCTTCTGGGCCCTGTTGGCCGCCGCCCTCATCGGGCTTGGCGTCTATTTGTGGCAACACCACAACCTGACGGAGCAGGACGTGCAAGAGTGGGCACGCTCGGCGCATCCGCTCTGGGTCATCGGCATGATCCTGGTGCTGCCGATGTTCGGCTTTCCTATCTCGATCACGCTCTTCATCACCGGCGTGCGCTTCGGCTTCGGCTGGGGCATGGCCATCGTCACACTGGTCGTGCTGCTGCAGCTGCTCGCCGCTCTGCCCCTCGGTCGCGGGCCGCTGAACAGAGTCGCCCATAAATGCTTTGGCGACCGTGTGCACGCATTGCGCAATGCCAGCACCCGGAGCCAGGCGGTCATCACCTTTTTTACCACGCTGATCCCCGGGCCGCCCTACATCGGCAAGATCTATGGGCTTGCGGCGGCGCATGTGCCCCCGTCCATCTATCTCGGCATCGGCTGGCCCATCTTCGTCATCACCGCCGTTCCGCTGGTGGGGCTCGGCGGCGCGGCCTTCAACGTAAATGCCGATCGCATCCTGCTTTTCGTAGCGCTGGCCGCGCTCCTGGCCCTGGGTCTGCATTGGGTCCGCAAGCGCTGGGGCGGCAAAGCCGTTGCGAATGCAAGTTGAAGGATGGGCCCGCCACAGTCGTTGCAGTCTGCCTTGACACGCCGCACCTTCATCTTCCGCCGATGCGCTGTTAACCTGATATAGAAGGTTTTTGTTCACCGAAATCAGGATTGGTACAGGGCGCGCATGAGGAAGGGACACTTCCTCTACGAATCCTTTGCATTCCGTTTCCTATCATGGCCGACCTAGCTGACATGCTGGTGGATCGCCTGAAACAGCTGCGCGACGAGTGTCGCGAAAGTGCGTTCAAGCTCGAGTTCACCTCCCAACACCTCAAAGAGAAGTTCGCTGAGCTCTCCGCGCGGTTGGCTCAAATGACCGAACAGCGCCGCCAGTGCGAGCAACAGCTCGACCAACGTATCCGCAGCCTCGGTCACGACACCGCAGAGGGCGACTCCCTCATGACTTCCGTCAGCCATAGCTGGGACGAGTTGCGTGCCTCCATCGTGCCCCCGAAGGCGGACCACCTGCTGGAAAGCCTGATCGAACGCGAGACCCAGGCCTTGGCCACCTACGACGACGCGCTGCAAGAAGTCATGGATTCCACCACCCTGCAAATGGTGCTCGAGCACCGCGCCCACATCGAGATGTGCCTGCACGAGCTGCAATACCTGAAGCAGGATGGCGGCCCCGCCTTCACCTCGATGAGCCTTTAGAGCCTTTTCAGAATAAGAGCCCTGCATGACGACCTTTCGCCCGGCCTACCTACGCCAGTATCTGCAATTATTTCGCCTGCTGGCGCGCTACGGGCGGGCGCCGCTCAAACGGGATGACGTCTCGGCTGAAGAACCGCCCGAATCGCCGGAAAAGTTCGCGCGCGATCTCGAGTCCCTCGGCCCCACCTACATCAAGCTGGGGCAGCTGCTCTCCACCCGCCCGGAACTGCTGGCACCCGCTTACCGCGAAGCCCTCTCCCGCCTGCAGGACAAGGTGAAGCCTATCCCGTTCTCCGAGGTGGAGCAAGTGATCGAGCAAGACCTGGGTTCCAAACCGGACGCCATCTTCCACAACTTTGTGCGCGAGCCGGTCGGTAGCGGATCGCTTGCGCAAGTCCACTGCGCCCGGCTGCCCACCGGCGAAAGCGTCGTCGTAAAAGTCCAGCGCCCCAACATCCGCCAGCAGATCATGCGCGACCTCTCCGGGATGGAGTTGGTGGCTGAACAGCTGGATGCCCACACCTCGTGGGGAGCGCGTTACCACTTTGCGGATTTGATCCGCGAGTTTCGCCACCACCTCGCGATCGAACTCGACTTTTCGATCGAAGCCCGCTCCCAGAAGCACTTGCGAGAGAGCATCAACGCGTTTCGCAGCCTGTATGTGCCCTGGACGGTCGACCGCCTCTGCACGCCCCACGTGCTCGTGATGGAGCGAGTCGAGGGCGTGAAAGTCGGCAAGCTGGATGAGCAGGACCGCCTGCGCCTGCCGGGCGCGGAGATGATCGACGACCTCTTCCACGCCTATTTGCGCCAGGTGCTGATGCACGGCTTTTTCCACGCCGACCCCCACCCGGGCAACCTGTTGCTGACCAAACAGGGGCGGCTCTGCATCATCGACTTCGGCCTTTGCGCCCGCTTCAGCCCCGACCTGCAGGAAAACCTGCTCCAGTTTATCCTCGCGCTCTCCGAAGGCCGCGGCAAGGACACGGCCCAGATGGCGATGAAGATCGGCCAGGCCGGACCCGCCTTCGACCGCTTCAGCTTTGAGCACGACGTCAGCCGCATCGTGCTGGCCCAGCGAGACGCCCCCGTCTCCATGCAGTCGATGGGCGAGACCGTTTTCTCACTGATTCGCACCTGCGCGGAGCATTACGTGCGCCTGCCGGCCGAGATCAACCTGCTGGGCAAGACGCTGATGAATCTGGATCTGGCCGCGATGAAACTGCACCCGGACTTCATCCCGGCGTATGCCGTGCGGCACCACGCCAAGGAAGCCGTAGCGAACAAGATCAAGGACTCCGCCAGCCTGCCCCGCATCCTCCAGCAGAGCCTGGAGTGGAAGGACTTGATGGAGCAGACGCCCTCACGGCTCAACCGGCTCCTCAATACGCTTTCGGACAACCGCATCGGCCTGAAGGTGGACGCGATCGACGAAAACTTCCTCATGGAGGGCTTTCAGAAGATCGCCAACCGCATCACCATCGGGATTATCCTCGCCGCCATCATCATCGGCGCCGCCTTGTTGATGCGCGTGAAGACCAGCTTTACCCTTTTCGGCTATCCGGGGCTCGCGATTATTTTTTTCCTGGCGGCCGCCCTGGGCGGGCTGGGGCTGATCATGGAGATCTTGATCGGCGACCGCAAAAAATCCCGCCGTTCCAGGGTTTAGCGGAACCGGCAGGAGAAAGGGATGCTCCCACGACCCGTTTTTAGCGAGACAGGTGGGGATAAGCCCAGCCACCGATGACGATCAGCAGCGCCAAGCCGCAGTGCGCGATGCTCATCAGCACGGCCGCGCTGGCCATGTCTTTGATGCGCTTGGCATACGGGTGCCGTTTGAGCGAAATGTAGTCGACCGTCCATTCGAGCGCGCTGTTCAGCAGCTCGACGATCATGACGGCAAAGATCGAGGCCAGCAGGTAAAGAGTGCTACCGAGGCTCAGCGGCAGCAACAGAATCAGCGGTACCAGGATCGCCGCCGCCCAGACTTCCTGCCGAAAGGCCTCCTCATGACGATACGCGGCCCCGAAACCCTGGGCCGAAAACTGGAACGCCGCCACCAAACGAGCCAACCCGCTCTTGGGAGCGAGCTCCGGGGCGGCCTGTTCCGTATGGCTCTCCTTGGAAGGAGGTGGAGCGAAGCGGTCGGCGCCGCGCTCGTCCGGGCTCATGACGGTAAGGGATTGGACTGTCGAACTGAAAGATATGCCAGGGCTACCGCTACTTTTTGGCGATAACCCACACGGCGTGAATGATGCCTGGGATGTAACCCAGGAGGGTCAACAGGATGTTGAGCCAGAAGTGCATGCCGAAGCCGACCTGGAGAAAGACGCCGACCGGCGGCAAAATGATGGCGAAGATGAGGCGGATAATATCCATAAAGCTTTAAGCGGGGATGGCGGCCGGTTCGAGACGGGCTTCGGCTCGGACGGCCAGACGTTGAAATTCTTCGAGAGCGGCCAGTTCGTCTTCGGCGGCAAAGCGCAGGCGCTCCGCGACTTCCGGCTGATCCAGCTCTTCGGCGATAGACTGAGTGGCGCTATAGAGAGCCTGCTTCAGTTGGGACAGGGCAGACACTAGAGAGACGATGCCCCGATCCTTGACCTTCGGATCGCCTTCACTCGACACCAGCTCTTCGACTTCGATCATGAAAGCTTCGGAGGGAATGCAGCGACCGCCGATCTGGACGGTGTCGAGCTTCTCGAAGCACGTCGTCAGGCGACGCAGATTCTTCATGCTCAGGTCTTCGTAATGGGCGAGCGCCAGAGCCAAAGTGTTCGAGTTCGCGACCGTGCGCAGCGCGGGAATCGTGTCCGACATCTTGTCTTCGCAATCCCAGTGATTGCGCAGACGTTGGATCAGGAGATTCTGGAGATTTTGCAATTTCATGGCGGGAGAGAGGTCTATTTAAAGTTCGTTATACGCCCAACAAACTAGTCGTTGGCATTCTCGGCCGCATTTTCGATCGCATCTCCCGTCGCCTGGACGTCTTCACCAAAGCCTTCGGAAGTGTTGCAGCCCACGATGGAAAAGAGCACCCCAGCGATGCCCATGAAGAATAGAATATTACGCATTTTCATAGTGACCCCATATATTGCCAGATGTGTACCAACCCACCAAAACACAAGCTAAACACCTGACCATCACGCGTTTTTATGTTGATCACGAAAGTCGTATCCCGGCATTTTGCAGCTCTACCCGATGGCCAAGTGCAACCTGCATCCAAACAGAAAAGCCGCCCGGATGACCCAGACGGCTTCGCGATAAAATCTTACTGAGGAAGGGCTGTAACTAAGCGTTGTCCTCAATCGTATTTTCGGCGCGCTGGAAGGATTGCTGCATCTTGTTCCACGCATCGCCCACGCCACTCTTGAATTCGTCCCAGTTTTGCTCGGTCACATCACCGGCACGTTCAAGGCGCTGATCGAGGTTGGCCTTGGCATCTTCAAGGTCGTTCATGGCTTCGTCGAATTCCGCCTTGGCTTCGCCGGACAGCTCACTGCCACGCTCGCGCAACTGATCCATCTGGGATTCCAGATGATCGCCCGCCTCACTGAGCTCGTTGGTAAAGTCTTCGCTGTGATCGGCAGAGTAATCCTGCACGTCGTTCCAGGCCTGCTTCAGGTTCTGGCCCATGTTCTGGGCGGCATCCTGCGCCTGATTGCCCCACTGGCGGGCGGTGGATTCCGCCTGGTTGCCCATGCGCTCGGCCGCGTTTTCCATGTTATTGCCAGCCTGTTCCATGTTTTCGGCGACTTCTTCAGACTGATCCTGGCTGCCGTACTCGGCGGTTTCTTCGCGATCGTTGCAGCCGGCGAGTCCAAGACCGAGCAGGGCCAGCGTAGAGAGGAGGTAATAACGATTTTTCATCATTCGGTTGGGTTTTGAATGGGTCTTGCGCGCCCGCCCCGAAAAAGGAAGCGGCACACATAGCTTCGGGCACGTGCGGTGCGCACAGCTCGAAGCCTTTGACGTTGCTTCTTTTGCCGCTCTCATGCCAACACGAGACAGAAACATTGTAAGTAATTATTTAATAAGGTCTTCCACCGATAACCAAAGCACCTTGGTCCCTTTTGTCATGCACAATGCATCTATTTGCCCTGTCGCCACTATCTAGCTCTGTCGGAAGAAGATCGGCACGAGCCTTGCGTCACGCGTGGCGTGTCCAGTCAGCCTCAATACCAACGCCGCGTGCGAGAAGAGCGCCTTTTCGCCGCCCCCAGCGCAGCCTCCGTCTATCAAGCCGTCTACACCGAGGGCGAAAACGAGCTACACCGCCCGGTGACGCAGCTCTTTTGGTCGGCTCTCGGCGCGGGCATCGCCATGGGGTTTTCGTTTGTCACCGAAGCGGCGCTCTCGGCACACCTGCCGGAAACGTCTACCTGGCCTCAACTGATCACCAAGTTCGGCTACTGCATCGGCTTCCTGCTGGTCATCCTCGGACGGCAACAGCTGTTTACCGAAAACACGATCACGCCAGTGCTGCCGCTCTTCAAACACTGTGGGCTGGCGGAGCTGCGCAACGTGGCCCGACTCTGGGCCACTGTGCTGTTCGCCAACCTCGTCGGCGCCTTCTGCTTCGCCGCAGTCGTCCACTACACCCAGCCCATGCCGGAGATCATGATGGAGCGGGCGCACACCCTCGCCACGCACGTGGCCGAAAAATCATTTGCGCGCAACCTCGTCGGCGGCGTCTTTGCCGGCTGGCTGATCGCATCGCTCGTCTGGCTGCTGCCCTTTGCCGGCCCCTCCCGCGTGCCGATGATCATCATCGTCACCTACGTGATCGGCCTCGGTTCCTTTTCCCACGTCGTGGCGGGCTTCGTCGAGACCAGCTACGCCTTCCTGTCGGGCGAGATCGGCCTCGGCCACATGTGGTTCGGCTTCTTCCTGCCCACCCTCACGGGCAATATCCTGGGGGGCACAGCCCTCGTGGCGGCCATCAACCACGGTCAGGCCGCCCAGCCGCCAGAGGAGGCCTGAACTCGCGGAAGGAGCGAGCCTATTCCGTCAGGGCCGGCTCGCGCGGGATCTCATGCTCCCCTTCCACGAGCACGCCTTCCTGCTCGTGGCGAGGATAGCCGCGCGGTAGCACGATTTGCACGCTCATGTGGTGGTCTTCCCGGCGCACCGCCATCTGGCCGCGCAAGGCTTCGCTCAGCCGGCGGACGATCGCCAGGCCCAGGCCATCGCCCTCATGACTCTCCACCTCACCGTCCACGGAGGGAGCTTCCGCCTCTGCGGCATCGGGGAAGTGATTGTGCACGGTCAATCGCCACAAGTCGTCGTCCACCACTTTCCATTCGATACGGATCTGCCCCCGCGGGGTAAACTTGAACGCGTTGTGCAGGAGATTCTGCAAAATACGGCCCAGCTTGAGGGGGTCCGTCTCCACCGTGAGATCCGGCGGGCCGCGCAGGTCAAACTCGATCTTGCCTTCGTTCAGCGTCATGAACGGCTCGGCCGCCTGGCAGACGAGGGGCTCGATGGTCGTGTCTTCCAGTGAGATCTCCGGCTCCTCCGCCTCGAGCGACGTCAGCTCGCGCACCTCGTCGAGCAGACGCAGGGCCGTTTCCAGGCCGAGGCTCAGGACCTCGGTCAGGCGACCGTTCTGCTCGTCGGGCCCGATCGCCTTGAGGCGATTCGTGACGCGGGTGAGGATCGACAAGTTCCCGGAGAGATCATGGGCAAACTCCAGGAGCGACTCCCGCTGGTAACGTCCCACCCGGTCGAGCAACGACATGTGCTGCTCCAGGTCGCCCAGGCGACTTTGCGCCTCCCCCTGACGCAACTTTTCAAACTGGTTCACGCTCTCACCGACGCCGGTCGAAATCAGCTCGGAGATCACGCCGTAGGTAACCCGCAAGACCTCTCCGTCAAAGGTCTCTTCATGCCTCAGGATGTAGTCCAATACATGAAAAACGGCGCCGCGCAAATGGTGCCAGTCCCGCACCAGGCTGCCCAGATGGTAGCCCTGGTGCCAGCGCTGTCGGCCATGTTCGCGTAATTTCTCCGGCAGTTCCGGCATCCACGGAGCGTGGGTCCGCCGCTCTACCTTCTTTTCTGCATAGTCATGCAAACGTTGCTCGACGAGATCGAGAAAGGCAGGTATATGGTCGTAAAACTGACGGCGGGTCAACAGAGGCCGCCCCGGGTTCTTTTCTTGTTCGGAGCGGTTTTCCCACTCCTTCAGGATGTCGGGGCGATGAGAGCGCAAGCGCTCTACCAGCCGCTTGAGTTGCATGTGGTGCGACATTTTTAAAAGTGAATATGCCAAATTATAGATGCGAACGACATTGCGCCGGAGGCTTCGTCTTCTGACAGTAGTCAGAAGCCTTTCTTCCTGAGCCGTGGCTGTTTACAGATGAGCATTAGAATAGGGATCGTTGATAACCACCCCGTGGTCTTGTTGGGACTCCAGACGCTTCTGGAGGAGCAACAGCTTTTTCAAATTGTCTGGACGGCCGACAGCGCCGATCAGGCTTTGGCGGAACTTCGCGTCCGCCCGGTTGACATCGTGCTGGTCGACCTGAGGATGCCGGAAGTCTCCGGACTGGATCTCTTGCGAAAAGTCCAGTCGTCGGCCCCGGATACAAAACGCGTCATTCTGTCTGCCTACGCGTATGCGCAGGAAGTGAAGGAGGCCTTCCGCCTGGGCATCCATGCCTACTTCACGAAAGACGATCCCATCGAAGACGTCGTGGCGGGCCTCCTGCGAGTAGCCCAAGGTGAGGTGGTCATCAAACCGGAGCATCAGTCGTTCATTGAGGATGACTTTCGCAATCCATTGAGCCCGCGTGAGCGTGAGATCCTGCATCTGCTGGCCAAAGGATATTCGAACAAGATGATCGCTTCCGAGCTATCTTTGACCCAAGGCACCGTAAAGGCCCATGTCATCCGGCTGTTTCAGAAGCTGAATGTTCACAGCCGTACCGAAGCGATCAAGAAGGGGCTCAAGGAAGGCTACTTCTCCGTCGATGATCTGGGCTGATGCCGCCTGGCAAAAGCAACCCAAACCCACGGGATCGGATCTCCTGCATCGATTCATGGCAGTAGATGAACAGGAGGCATGCCAATTCTGCCTCAATCGGCTTATTCGTGCGCAAACAAAGGGGAACCTGGGCTACAAACCCCGGATTGCCTTACCATAACGTCTGCGAAAGGGCTTTGCGATATACGGAAACGCCGTGCAGTTAGCGCGATGATCTGGCGCGCTCGCGGGTTAATCGTTCAAATTGCACGAGACGACGCTCGAGGTCACGCATCGCGTTGTGGACTTTATAAGCGTTATTGCCGCAAGTAAGTCTATCGGATTCAACTTCTTGGCAGAGGTCATGATACAGCGCTTCCACCGATTCGTAGGCACTGAGTGCACGATCTGGGAGGCGCGAACGGATGCGTTGAAGCAGGGCAAGACTAGTAGGATTGGGCGACATCGGAGGCAAACTTTACGACCGATACCCCCTAGCCCTCAAACGCAAAATCACGTATAGGGTAAAGTATAGATGCGTATGAAGGCCCTGCGTTATCAGCTCAGGGTTAAACGGATGTAAAGGTGAGGGAAAGCTACACTAATGACAGCACCAACCCCAGTATGGTGCCAAAAATAACGTGGGCTACGGTGTGCACAACGCCTACTTGCATGCTCGCCCGCCGGTAGTTATCCGGCAGGGTTTCGGCGGTTCCGTACATCAAGGCGAAGGCCACCGTGATCCCCTGGTAGAAACCAAGACCTGCGCCCATCAAAGTGCCGGCCAAAACGCTGACATCGCCGAACCAACTCAGCGCGAGCGCGTAAAGCAGACCGAAGACAGACCCAAGGCCCAAATGGATCAGGAGAGAAATGTAGCTACTGCCCTGCGGGTTGTGTTGGATGACAACCGACACCACGCGCACCATATCTACATCGATAGAGGGCGAGAGACTGACGAGGCGCATGAACCAATGCATGATCAGCGCCGCCCCAGCTCCCGCCAGGATTGCAATCAGAATTTCACCTCCCGTCATCGTTCAAGCCTCCTCAGCGATCGGTGGGCTCGTCATCTTGTGCTTCGTCCTGGGCATTTTCTGCCTGCTCATCCGAAGCGGCTTCGACGCCTGCATCGACCATGTTTTCACGGACCAATTGCTCGTCCGTGGTAGGCGGGAGCGTATTCTCGTCTTGCTCTTCTTGAGGCAACGAAGCTGGATCCCGCGCCTGCGCGGAATCCAGCGGCTGTTTTTCTGGAACTGACATCTAAACTAATTCGTTCTCTGCGCGATTGCGCTTAACAACTAGACGGTTGGGGTGCGTCCGCGGACGGCACCAGCGATGAGCGAAATGATCAACAGCACGAGGAAGACGAAGAAAAGGATCTTCGCGATCCCGGCGGCGGCACCCGCGATGCCCCCAAAGCCGAGAGCGGCTGCAATAAGGGCGACAACAAAAAATACAATGGACCAGGTAAGCATTGGTAAAACTCCTTGTTATTGGTTTGCCCTTCAATAATGCGAATCCCATGCCAATTCACATAAAATACCCGTTAAACCATTGGTATACAGTATTTTGAAACATATTCAGAAACCACATAAATAACGTTTTATGGCAGGTTGCACTTCAGCTTGCAGGGGATTCGTGCAACAGGCTGAGGCGGTTTAAAACTCGAAGGACACGGCGCTGCTTCAACGCCGTGTCCTTCAGCTATATCTATGATCTGACGGGTCCCAACTTCCTCGCTTCTCTAGGCTAACAAAGATTTGGCTGCTTCGTATTTTTCAGACAGCAAAGACCATTCCGATTCCAGCCGAGCCATGATTTCGCTCCAGGCGTCCTTCGGTTTTTCATCCGGATGCGTCGACTGGTAAACCTCGATGGTCTCGGCATAAACTTCCAACATACGCTCTGCACAGACTTTACGATCAAACTGCTGGGCGGCCTCCCGTGCCTGGCGGGAATACGCCCGACGGGTTTTGTCGTCGGTCATCATTTCGAGAATGGTAGCGGCAAATTGCTCCTCTGAGGTCGTTTCGGGCAAAACGCGCCCCGAATAGCCGTCTTTAATGCAATCCCGCGCGCCCGGCGCATCGATCGCCAGCACCGGGGTGCCTCCTGCAAACGATTCGGCCAGTACGATGCCCTGCGTATCAGTCTTGGAGGCAAAGACAAACAGGTCCATACCCGCGTAGGCGTCGACCACGTCCTGCCCCTTCAGCACGCCGGTGTGCACAAAGCGCTCACCCATACCGGCCTCCCGCAGCGATTCCTGGATAGGCTCCACGAGCTCCCCTTCGCCCACGAGCAGGAAGTAAAGCTTTGGGTCCTGCGCCATCGCCTGCTGAACCGCGTCGGCTACATAATCGAGGTTCTTTTCGCGATTGAGGCGGCCCACCTGCCCCACGACGCGCGCGTCAGTCGGGATATTGTAGCGCTGCCTAAAGCCCTCACGGTCGCCATTACTGAAGTCGCTCACCTGAATCCCAGTCGGGACCACCCGCACCGGCTTGCTGATGCCGCGCTCCTCCAGGAGCTTCTTGATACTCTCGGTCGGTGCGATAACCAGATCGCACAGATTGCCGTATTGCACGGAAAGTGTCGCGGCAAAGCGGCGGGTATTTTCGTTATCCACCATGAAGTAGTGCGCATAGCGCTCGTACAGCGTGTGGTGGGTAAAGATCAACGGCGCGCGCCACTTCCGCGCCATACGCAGGGCGGTATCCCCCAACAGAAACGGCTGGTGTGCGTGCACGATGTCGGGCTGGATCGCTTCCATCCAGTGGTCGATCAGGCTCGGCGTCGGAAATTGAATCGAAAAGTTTTTCTCGGTAATCCCCGTGATGGCAGGTACCCGCAAGACGCCCCGACTGGTGCGGACCGGCTTGCCGTTTTCATCACGAGCCTCCGGTGTAATAATGCGGTTGAAATGCCCCAGCTGGGCAAAGTCTTCGCAGAAGGTCTGCACCGACTTTTCGATACCTCCCACCAGGGGGAAGTAGGTGTTGGTAAACATCGTGATGTTCATGTGAGCGTAGGAGAAGAATGGCGCGCGCCGAGGCTTCCAGCAACTCCGAGCGCTGATTTCCTTCAGTGGAAATGCGGCGCAAGACGGACGCGGCGGACAGCCTTCCTGTTCTTGAGGTTCTTCATACGCCAGAAGCATGCCAGCATCTTCTTTAAGGATAAATACCCAATATATTCGACCATACTTCAACCTAACAGCCTATCAACGCTAGCGATAATACAACGCCACAGGACCTTATAACGCAGCATAGTGCAATTCACCAAACCTGCCGCATTGCATCTTGCTGCTAAGCGATTTTTCACGACACCTCTTGAGGTTATTGCAAAGCATCGCCCTCAGCGGAAAACCATCATGCGAATCGCATATTTCACCCGACAGAGATCCACACCGAAATGCACAACATTACGCATATCGTTTATAAACAGATATTAACAAACACATGGGCTAATGTGGCATGGGATAGGCCCTAAGGGAACTGCTAAACCCAGAACACAGTAGCATCATGAAAAACACTAGCCGTCTTCTCGCTATCGGCCTACTGGGCCTTCTCCCTTCTCTCGCCTTTGCACAATCAGGCGTCAATGAATTCGACGTGCCGACGCCCCTGCAGCCCGATTACTCCGGGAATCAGGTAGACCGCGTCACCGGTTCGCCCGCGCAAGTCGAACGCGCTGTGGTCGCACGGCTCAACGCGACCTGGCGGAACCGGGCCGACTTGTTTCAATTCTACGATTTCAAGCTCCGCCAGGACTACGACAACCTCGCCATCCAGTTTTCCAATGGACGTATCCTTATCCACGGAGTCGCCGCTAACGAACGTGCCCGCGATACCCTCGTCAGCGACGTTGCTGCCCTGACTTCCTATGAGGTCGAGAGCCGCATCCGCATCCGCGGCTAAAACGCCCGCCATTTTTTCAAGCTAGAGAACTTGGGAGCCCGGTGACTTACGTTGCCGGGCCTTTTTCTTGGGCGGTTGAGGAATCTTCTTTACACCTCCTGCCCCGGTTCCAGACTGAAGGACGGTTTCCCAAGGCCACCCCCAAGTGCTCCAGACAAACCAGGGTTGCGTTTCTGCGTCAGCCCCGCTTTATTTATCGACTCTCCATTTGAATCGACTGCCAGCGCGAGCACTATGGATATATTGCAATCTTATTGGCGCATGGAGTACGTGACGGCGGCTCCAGAAAAGAAATCAAACAACGACCGTTTGTTTGAAGAGTTGCCGCAAAAGGACGACCGGGAAGCGCTGATCGTATATCGGGGCGAGCACCATTACATGATCCTCAACCGTTACCCTTACAACCCGGGGCACCTCATGGTGATTCCCTATCAAGCGGTTGCGCAATTGAAGGAACTCAGCGTCGAAGCCCGCGCGGAGATGATGGAACTGATCGTTTACGCGCAGGACATGCTCACACGCGCGATGCAGCCCGACGGCTTCAACATCGGCTTCAATATCGGCAAGATCGCGGGCGCGGGCATTCCCCACCACCTGCACGGCCACATCGTGCCCCGCTGGGGTGGCGATACGAATTTTCTTCCCGTCATCGGGAAAACCCGCACCCTGCCTCAAGCGCTCGAAAAAACCTGGGAGCGCCTCAAGGAGTGTCTCTAAATGGCAGAGCAAACCTTATATTTCCAGAATCCCCGGCTCCTCTCCGAGCTTTATTGCAGCGACGAAAGCCTGCTGCTGGCGGTGGAGGAAAACCTGGGCGTCCAGGTGGTGACGCGTGACGACTGGATCCAGTTCACCGGCTCAGACGAAGCGGTGAGCAAGGCGACGGACTTCTTCGACATCCTGCGCCTCGCGCGCGAGCAAGGAATCCGCATCACCATCAGCGACTACCGCAACACCTTCAGCGAAGTGCTGCAGGGCAACGCGGATGAACTGCGTCGCGTCTTTGCCGACCCGCTGGTGCTGCAGTTCAAGCGCAAGAGCGTCGTGCCCAAGACGATCAACCAGAAGCGCTACCTGCAGGAGATCCGCGAAAAGGAGGTCGTCTTCGGCATCGGGCCAGCCGGCACGGGCAAGACCTACCTCGCCGTGGCCGCCGCGCTGGATGCGCTCTTCAACGAGCGCGTGGAGCGCATCATCCTCACCCGCCCCGCCGTCGAGGCCGGTGAAGCGCTGGGCTTCCTGCCGGGCGATTTGACGGAAAAGATCCTGCCCTACCTCCTGCCCCTTTACGATGCAATCTACGACATGCTGGGCCAGGCCGACGGGCGCCGCCTGATCGGGCTGGACCAGGAGAAGCGCGACGACCGCAGCGAGCGCATCTCCAAGATCGAGATCGCGCCCCTCGCCTATATGCGGGGCCGCACCCTTTCCGACGCCTTCGTCATCCTCGACGAGGCGCAGAATACGACCCATGAGCAGATGATGATGTTCCTGACGCGTCTCGGGAACAACAGCCGCATGGTCATCACGGGCGACAAGACGCAGATCGACCTCCCCCGCAGCAAGGTCTCGGGCTTGCGCGAGGCCGAGCGCATCCTCCACGGAGTACCGGGAATCAAATTCCACTACTTCGAAGGACGCGATGTCGTCCGTAATCCAATCGTGCAGCGCATCATCGATGCCTACCAGGAGGATGCCGACAGCCAGCTCCCCGGGGCGCATCCCCGCCGTTCCAACAGCGGCGCGCCCCATCCGGCTGCTGCGGCTGACATCTCATGACCCTTTTCCGCAAGTCCAAGAAGGCCCAGGCCGAAGCCAACCGTCGCAAGCGGTTGAAGGCACCGCGCGTAGAGCCGGTCCAGCAACGCGGCCCGCAAGGCAGTCTGCTGGACACCGGCATCTTTGCCCTGTTTGCCCTGCTGGCGGTCATTATCTGCTTTGTCGGGCTCTCCCCCGCCGGCCCCGTCCTGCAGGTGGGTCAGGTCGCCCGTATCCGCGTCGTGGCGGAGCTGCCCTTCTCCTACCAGAGCGAATTGCTGCGCGAGGACCGCGTCGAAGCGGTCAAACGCACCGTGCCGCCCGTCTTCCGGGTGGATATGGGCAAATTCGAGCAGTATGAGGGCTACATTACGGACACGCTCGACAAGCTTTCCAGCTACGCCCAGCTGCCGCAGGGGGCGACGAACGACCTCACCGCGCTGACGGCGGACGACGTCAACCACTTCCTCGAAGCGACCGACGAGGGCAACCCCTACCGGCTCAACGCAAGCGACTTTGCCACGTTCTTTAACAAGTTGCCCGCCGAACGCCGCCAGGAGGCCATCCAGGAGGGGCTCGTGCTGATGCGCGACCTGCTGGAGACAGGGATCTACAACTCCGAAGACGGCTCGTTTCAGGCCGCCCAGGGCCGTCTGCGCTTTTTCGACGTGCACGACAAGGAGGGCCGCCTGCAACAGGTCGAGATCCTCAGTCTGGAAGACGCCCTGCGCTCGCTGCGCATCAACCTGACCGCTCTCGACATCCCGCGCGAGGTCTCGATCAGCCTGTTCCGCCTGTTGCGCCCCGGCCTGCAGCCCAACATCGTCTACGACGAGGCGCGCACCCAGGACCGCATCGACAAGGCGGTCGCCGCGATCGAACCCGTCCAGGTCGACGTGCGCGAGGGTGAGATCATCATCGAGCCCAACACGACCGTCACCGACCTGCAGAAGGAGCAGCTCGAAGCCTACCGCAAGGCCTTGCGCGCGAGCCGCATCTCCCAGGTAGGCCTCGAAACGCTGCTGATCGAGCGCATGATCATGACGATCATCATCGTCGCCGGCGCCGCGCTCTACCTGCACACCTTCCACCAGGCCTACGCCGACAACCGCCGGTTCATCGTCACCGCCGGTTTCGCCATCCTTTTCAACCTCGGGCTGATCCGCCTGATCTACGAGCTGGGCACCGGGCCGCTGGCCGAGAGCAATCCGCTGTTGCCCTCGCTCGCGCCCTTCCTCTTTCCGGTGGCGCTGGGGCCCATCCTCATCGCGATCCTCGTCGGCACGGGTCCCGGTATTCTCGCCGCGGCGCTCATTGCGGTGATGACGGCCATGATGGGCGGTAACTCCCTCGCCATGCTGATCGCCGCGCTGCTGTCGTCCCTCATCGGGATCTACTCCAGCCGCCGGATCCAGTTGCGTGCCCGCGTGGTGCGCGCCGGCTTCCTCACTGGTATGGCCATGGCCATCTTTGCCGTGCTCGTGGGCCTGCGCGACGCCCAGGAGCCGGCCGTGATCGTCTACCAGATCATCGCCGCCCTCTTCACCGGCCTCGTCACAGGCATTACCGTGGTCGGCCTGCTGCCCATCGGCGAATCCATCTTCCGCTACACCACCGACATCACCCTGCTGGAGCTGACGGACTTCAATCACCCCCTGCTGCGCAAGATGCAAATGGAGGCGCCCGGCAGCTATCACCACAGCCTGATGGTGGCCAACCTGGCCGAAAACGCCGCCGCCCGCATCGGGGCCAATCCCCTGCTCTGCCGCGTCTGCGCGCTCTTTCACGACATCGGCAAGCTGGCCAAGCCCGAATACTTTACCGAAAATCAGCGCGACGGTTACAACCCGCACCTGGAGCGTAACCCCTCCATGAGCGCCCTGGTGATCAAGAGCCACGTGAAGGAAGGCGTGCAACTGGCCAAGCAGAACCGCCTGCCCAAGGTGATCCTCGACGTTATCCGCCAACACCACGGCACCAGCCTCATCCAGTATTTCTATTACAAGGCCATTGAGCAGCAGAAGGAAGCCGTAGTCGAAGATCCGACCGGCCGCACCCCGCGCATCGAACTGGACAAGGTCAACGAAGACACCTACCGCTACGAAGGCCCGACGCCCCAGTTCACCGAGAGCGCCATCATCATGCTGGCCGACTCCATCGAGGCCGCCAGCCGCAGCTTGCGCAAGGTGACCCCGCAGAGCGTGGAGGAACTGATCGAGAAGATCGTAAGCGCCCGGATTGAAGACGGCCAACTCGACGCCACGCCGTTGACCTTCCGCGACCTCAAGAAATTGCGCGAGAGCTTCGCCTTCACGCTGCTCAACAGCCTGCATGCCCGCGTCGAATACCCCAAGGAAACCGACAGCGGCGGCGACAAGAAGAAGGCCTCCAAGACGCGCGCGCCCTTCCCGCCCGACACCGATACAGCCGCCACGGCTGAGAGCAAGGCCGCCAAGGAAAAGACCAGCGGGGGTGGCCTGCCCAGCCAACAGCCGGCACCTTCCGCCCCTCGCCGATAATTTATGCCGCGCACGGTAGAGATTGTGAACCGCGTCCACGGGCTGGAGCTCGCCGAAGAGGACTTTGCCCAAATCATCCACCGGCTCGACGCGCTCGAGCAGTGGTCGGTACCCGACGGCGATCTGGGCCTCGCCATGATCGAGCTCGAGGAATGCCAGCAGTTGCACGCCGACTTTTTCGGTGACCCCTCCGCGACCGACGTCATGACCTTCCCTGGTGAGGAAGACGACTACGCGGGCGACATCGCGGTCTGCGTGCCCTTTGCGGCCGAGGAAGGCCCGCAGCACGGCTTCAACCTGCGCCAGGAAGTGACCCTCTACGTGGTCCACGGCTGGCTGCACCTCGCCGGGCTGCGCGACGATACGCCCGAGCACATCCAGGCCATGCGATCAGCCGAAGCCGTCTGCCTGGAAGCGATCGGACGCGAGCAACTCTGGCCGGAACTGCGGTGGACTCCCGCCGGATAAAGTGAGGGGGACTTGCCAAGCGGGCCCGGCCCTACAAGTCTAGAGCACGATGGTATTCAAGCCGCTGCGCAGTTGGTTTATCTCCGGCCTGCTTCTGCTCGCTCCGGTGGGAGTGACGTTGTTCGTCTTCAACCTCCTGATCAAGCGGGTAGGCGTGCCGGTGCGCGAGCTGTTCGATGCCTGGATCACGCCCGAGTTGCTCGAAAACCCGTTTGTGGAGCTGGGCCTCAACATCGCGTCCCTCCTGTTGGTGGTCGTGCTCGTGGCGATGCTGGGCTGGTTCTCCCAACTCTTGCTGGGGCGCGTCTTCGTCAATTTCTTTGAGCGGATCGTGGACGGCCTGCCCGTAGTGCGCAGCCTCTACAACTCCGTCAAGCAGATCCGCGATACCTTCGTGCAGCAGCAAAAGGCCGTCTTCCAGAAGGCAGTGCTGATCGAATACCCGCGCAAGGGCGTGTGGGTGCTCGGCTTCCTCACCAGCGACGGCCGGGGTGAAGTCCAGTTCCGCACCGAGGCCGAACTGGTCAACGTCTTCGTGCCCACCACGCCCAACCCGACCAGTGGATTCCTGCTCATGGTGCCCAAGGAGGAGGTAATCGAGCTCGAGATGTCGATCTCCGACGCCATGAAGGTCATCATCTCCGGAGGGGCCGTTACGCCTCGCTTCGACCCTGTGACGGGTACCAGCACCCCTGCGCCCGATCCGGCCACCATCGCTCCGCAGACACCGCCCACGGAACGCCAACCCTAAGTCACCATGCCCGGGCAGGAGTGGACAGACGAAGTCCTGGTGCTCGGCCGCGAAGCCAGCGGCGAAGCCCACCTGCGTACCTGGTGCTTTTCGCGGGAAAACGGACGGATTCTCGTGATGCAGCGCGCGGCCACCCGCAAGGGCAAGGCGCTGGCCTCACTCGACCTGTTCGACCACGCAGAGGTGAGGCTGGAACGCCGTTCCACCACGGGCGCCGGCTTCCTCAAGGAGGTTCGCCACATCGCCCAGCACGAGGCCCTGGCCCAGCACTACGGGTCGTTTCAGGCCGCCGCCACCTGGAACCGCTGGGTGCGGGACAATCTGCCGACTGAGCAGCCCGACCCGGACTTGTTCGCGTTGACGCTGCAGACCTGGCAGGCGCTCATCCGCAGTCACCGTCCCGCCCTGGTCCTGCTCAAGGCCCTCTTTCGCTGGACCCGCCACGAAGGCTATCCCGTCGCCGAGGGCTGGCTGGCCGGGTTGCCTTCCGCCGAACGGGAAGAGGTCTACCAATGGCTGAGCCGACCGTTGGCCGAGCTCGAAGTGGGCGACGACGCCGTCCGGCCCTCCCTCCAGCAACTGCAGCGGTTTCTGGAACATCACGCCGACCTGCGCCTCATTGGTTAGCTAAAATTTAACCTAATGCTTACACCGGTAACGGTAAATCCGATTGCCAGTCATGGTTTTGCGGCTATCGTCGAAACCCGAGATGAGCACCTGCCTGCGCCTGCTTGCGACCACTGCTGCTGCCTTTTGCTTCCTTCCTTTCGCCTACGCTCAAGATGTAGCCGAGGCACCGCCTTCCGATGTGCCCACGGCACCGGCGTCGGACGCACCCGGCCCCGAGAACGCTCCCGCCGGGGCTGAAAAGCCGACCGCCAAGGGCACCATCGAAATCACTCAACCCACCCCGCCTCAGACGGACGAAACGGCCGCCAAGATCGTGGACCTCGTGGTGCAGGCGCTGGGGGGCCGCACCGCGATCGAGAAGATCCACAGCCTCAAGACCGTCGCCGAAGTCGTCGAACCGACCCAGGAATACACGCTCACGAGCTTCTATCAGTTGCCCGGGAACTACCGCGAAGAGTTTTACCGTTATCACCTCGGCTGGGAGCACCTGAATTTCATCACGACCGACGGCCAGTATGGTTGGAGTCGCGAGCTGAAGCCCGAACCCAAGCCGGGCGCCTACGTGAAGGGCAAAGAGTTGCGCGAGTTGAAGGAAAAGGCAGACCTGCACGGCCCCTTCATCGACTACGAAGACAAAGGCATCGTCTTTTCCTACGCGGGTGAAACGGAGGTCGCGGGGCGCAAGGCCTACATGCTCGACGCCCGCCTGAACAAGGAACGCACCGACCGCTACTACATCGATGCGGAGCGCTTCATCCCCCTCGCCATCCAATCACCCGACACCTTTGCGGGCAAAACGCTGCCAGCCGTCTTCTTCATCAAGCGCTACAAGAGCTACGACGGCGTCATGTTTCCGGTGGAGATCGTGGCGCGGGCCGACGGCAAGAGCTATCGTACCACCACCGTGACCCACGTGACGGTCAACCCCGATCTCCCGACCAGCCTCTTTCACATCCCGCACCAGCGCCTGTTGCGCAGCCGCCCGGAAGCCCCGACCACGCCAGACCAAGCCTCTCCGGAAATCGAGGGCGTCTATCGCCGCAAGTAGGCCCGGCTCAGCTCAGCAGGCCCATCAGCCCGGCAAAGGCGAAGATGCCGAGCGCGATCAGCACGACCTTTTGCAAGACTTTGTGCAAGAACACGATCTTGAACGAACGGACTTGATCCTTCACCGATGAAAGCGCGGGCAGGACCAGCGCCATCACGATGGTGGCGGCCAAGTAGTCGGCCTGCACGGCGCTGGGGAAGCCGGCGACCGCAACCATCAGGTATTGCACGCCCACAATGATCAGGGCATCTACCAGTGCAAAAATCGCCATCGACCCGAACATCATCTCGTCGTTGAACACCTTCATCAGGATCCAGATCAAGCCGAACGAAATGAAGGCCGTGATGCAGTAGAGCAGGAAGAAACCGCCCAAACTGTGCCGGACTTGTTCGACCTCTTTCTCCGCTTCCAGCCCCTCGATCTTGGGCATCGAGGGCATGCCCGAGAGCGCCTTGACCGCCTCCGGATCGTAGCCCCCCATTTCGGCCACCTCGTTCACCGCGTCGTTGTAGTCGACGAGGCTCTGCTCCAGTCCTTGCGCCTGCTTGCTCAAGGCGTCCTCCGGCTCCGTCACAGGGGTTGCGGGCGCTCCGGCGGGTGCGGAAAGCTCGTCCTCCAGCGGCACCAGATCCAGCGGATCGTCCTGCGCAGGCCGCGGAAAACCGGCGGCATTCTCAGGTGCCGGCTGCACCTGCACGCTGCCCATCTGGTCCACCGTAGCGCCCTGGGTGCCCGGAGCCGACGAAGAGCCGCCCGCCGCCGGCGATAGGACGAAGCCCTTTGTATCGACCTTGGGCACATCCGATTTGGGTGCCGTAGTCGGGCGCTCGGCATCATTCTCGAAATACACACCCCTGCGCTGCTCGGAAGGCGTACTGCGGGCCGACCGGCCATCGCTGAAGCGCACGCCTTGTCGCGTCTCGGGAGCCGTCTCGGGCGTCAGCCACTGATCCCCCGATTTTTCGCCCTCGCCGCCGACATAGTCGATACCGGCCACCGTCACCAACTGGCCGTCCTCAAAGGTCAGCCGCGCACCGTTGCCGTACACCCACAGGATCTCGTCGCCCGAGCGTCGCTCACCATTGGGCGGCCCCAGCTCGTCGCGCACTTGCGCGGGCGTCATGCCGATGCGCACGGCAGACCACGCACCGGAAACCAGACACAGGCACAGCCCAACCCAGCAACACCACCGGGACCAGCAGGACAGTCGGATAGACAGCATCAATGCCGAGCATAAGGGCGTTTTCGCCCACGAAAAGCAAAAAGCCTGTGCCCGGATCCTCACGCTACCCTTGCCAAGCGCCCGCCTCGGCAGACAATGGACCGGATGCAGGTGGACTGGGAACAGCGGCGCGTGCGGCTGAGCGTGCGGGAGCTCGCCAACTTTGCGCTCGGCCCCGGCGCGGGTGGCAGCGGCTACAGCGGGCGCGGGCGCGCGGAGATCGGCCGCCAGTGGCACCAGACCCTGCAGGACCGGGCGGTGCAGACCCAGGCCACGGCCTCGACCGAGATCAAACCGGAGGTGACGATCCAGGCCATCTGGAGCCAGGGAGGCTGGAGCCTTGAGCTGCAGGGCCGTATCGACCTGCTGTTGCGCGAGGGCAACCGCGAAACCCTGCGCGAAATCAAGACCGTGCGGCGGCCCTTGCCGGAAGATCCGACAGCCCTGCGCGACGACTATCCCGAGTATTTTGCGCAGCTCGCCGCCTATGTCGCCCTGCGGGAGTTGCTCGACCGGGAGGAAGGCATCACGCGCAGCGCCGAGCTGGTGCTGGTCGATATCGACGAGGGGCTGTCGCAGACCGTGCGTCTGATGGAGGACGACCTCGACCTCTTCCATCGGCAGGTGCAGCGCCTGGTCGACTTCCTCGACGCCCGGCACCGCCGTCGCCTCGAGCTGCGCGAGCTGACCCGCGAAGCGCCCTTCCCGGATTGGCGCCCCGGGCAACCGGAGGCACGCGAAGCCCTGGCCGAAGCCGCCACCCGCGACGCTTTGCTCTTTTTTCAGGCGCCCACGGGCTTCGGCAAGACGGGCTTGGCCCTCGACTTTGCCCTCGACGCCCTGCAGAGCGGCCGCTGCGACCGCGTGATCTACCTGACCGGCAAGAGCACGGGCCAATGGCAGGCGGGCGCTCAACTCGCCGGCATGCGCCCCGAGGGCCCTACCGGCTTTCGCTATTACCAGCTGCGCAACCAGGCCGAGCACGACCCCGAGGGCCGCTGGATCGGTCACCGCGAGGGGGACGTGTGGCAGGCGCGCTGGCGCGAGCGCGCGACCGCCATCGACGCGCTGCTCGAGGTCGGAACCCTTTCGCTGACGGAAGTCCAGGGGCTCGCCCACCAGTGGGAGATCCCGCCCTACGAAATTTCCCGCGCCCTCCTGCCCTTCTGCGAGGTATGGCTCGGAGACTACAATTACGTGTTCTCGCCCCGGCACTCGCGTGTCTTCACCGAGCAGCCGGGGTTCGATCCGCGCCAGACGCTGCTGCTGGTGGACGAAGCGCACAATCTGGCCAGCCGCGTTGCCTCGGGGTGGAGCCGCAATCTGCGCGCTGAAGACCTCTCGGTGCTGACGGCGGAGCTGCAGATCCAGGGGGCCTCGCGTCCCGCGATCCGCGCGCTGCAGAACCTCGAGGACTGGCTGCAGCAGCTGGACAAGACCGAACGTATCCCGCCGGAGGGCGTGGCCGAGCTGCGGGGCCTGCTCGCTCGCTGCAATGAATCGCTGAGCCATACCTGGCTGCTGGCCGATGTGTTGACGCCCTTTGCCCTCGAGCTGCTGGGCGAGATCGAAGGTGCCTATCAGACGCTCGAGCGCGCGACGCTACAAATTCTGGAATGGGCTCCACAAAAGGGCCAGCTGCGCCTCGACTGCCTGAACGCCGCGCCCGAAATCGCGCAGACCTTGAAGAGCTATCAGCAGGTGGTACTGATGTCGGCCACGCTCGAACCGCGCGACCTGACCAACCGCGGCCTCGGCCTGCCGCCCGATGCGGGCTGGTGGATCGAGGCCGAGGCTCCGTGGCGCGAGGGGGCCTATACCGTGGCCGTCGATACCCGGGTGGATACCCGCTACCGGCAGCGCGCCCAGAGCTACGGCATCACCGCGGAAAGCCTGATCGAACTGACTGCTGGAGGCCCCCTGCTGCCGGTGGTGGCCTTCTTTTCCAGCTACGCCTACGCGGAGGCCATCAAGCGCGAGCTGGAAGCCCGAGCGCCCCACCTTGTCGTGGTGATTCCGCCGCGCGGTATCCCGTTATCCGAGATGAGCGACTTCCTCGAACTCGCGCTGCTCAACGCCCACCTGCTGCTGCTGGTGCTCGGCAGCGGCCTGAGCGAGGGCATCGACATCCTCGGCGGACGCGTCGAGCGCGCCGTCGTCGTGGGCCCGGCACTACCCGAAGTCAATCCGGTGCAACAGGCGAAGCTCGAAGCGGCAGAGGCCGGGCAGAGCCGACAGGAAGCCTTTCGCGAAGTCTACTTGCTGCCCGCCATGCTAAAAGTCAACCAGGCGCTGGGCCGCCTCGTGCGCGGTCCCCACCAGCACGCCACCGTCGTCCTGCAAGGGCGCCGTTACGCCGACCCCGCCTATCAGAATCTGCTCGCCCCTTCCTACCGTGGCGGCACCGTCATTGCCAATCGCCAGGACTGGGATGCGTGGCGTAATGATTTGTAAATCTCACCCAAACGGCAAAACGATCGTTTGAAATCAGGAGGAGCAGAAGCTTCATCCGCACTTTGGGTCACGCACCACACAAGGTGGGAATTATCCCTTTGAGGTTAAAAATCCACTACAAAAGGTAGTTACGCCGGCACTGCGTAAGGATTACTTGTACCAAGTTAGCCTCGGTACCTGCAATCGTGGTCATTAAAAAGAGGTTTCTCGTTTAATACACGTTACTGCTCGTTCAATGCAGCTATGTATCGGTATGAAAAAGCTCATCTTGAACCTCTTCGCGATCTGCCTGATCGCGGCCTCTTGTAGCGCTTTTGTGCGCATAGACGGCCTCACCTTCACCGTCGCTGACGCGGCGTATTTTCATTCTTCCTCCACCACACCGCTCCCCAACCTCGCAGAAGTCGGCGAGATGTACTACGGTGGAGCGGAGGAGCAGGCCCGTGGCATGTCCGAATTCGACATCACCGGACTGACCCTGCCGGCGGCCAAAGCCTACGTGCAATTCGAAGTCGTCAACGACGGCGGCCTCTTCTTTACCAACGACTTCTCTTTCGACGGCAATATCGCCGCCGAAATGTATCGCGGGAACAACACGGAAGACCTCACGGACTTCTGGATCCCGAGCTTCGTGCAAGTGGCCGACATCAGCACCACCGGCCTCATGGTCGGGCAGACGCTGATGGTCGAAGTCACCGAAGCCCTCAACTACGCCATGTCGAAGGGAGACAGTGCCCTGGGCATCCGTCTGCAGGCCGATCCGCTCTACTACGTCAACGGCGGCGCCTGGACCTTCGGCGACTTCGAAATGCTCTACACCGCGGTGCCGGAAGCCAGGACGACCGGCGCCCTGGCCTTGGTGGGGCTCGGCGTAATGCTCTTCGCCCTGCGGCGACGGCGTCTCGCCTAGCCCGCTACGGGCGACCTCTGGGTTGTAGCTTCGCACCCATCTCGCGTGTCGGGGTGGGTGCTTTCTTGTTACCGCAAAACCTGTACTTTCCCGTTGCACCCCCGCGCTGCGTGGTCATGGTTTACCACTCGGCGATGCACTTCCCCCAGGTTGACAGCAAGAGCCTCGACGCGGCGCTGGAAAAACTCGCGCGCGAGCTCAAATCCTATCTCGAGCCCAAGCCCCGGGCGGCCCTCGTCGGCATTGCCAACGGCGGCATCACGCTGGCCCAGCTGCTGGCCGCGCGGATCGGCGGCGACCTGCCCGTCGGCGTCGTCAACTCCAGCTTTCACCGCGACGACGTCACGCTGAAGCTACTGCCCTCGAACTTCGCCCTGACGGATCTCGATTTCGAGATCGACGGCGCCACCATCGTGCTGGTCGACGACGTGTTCGCCACCGGTCGCACCGTGCGCGCCGCACTCAACGAGCTGTTCGACTACGGGCGGCCCGAAGAGGTCTGCGTGGCCGCGCTGGTCGACATCAACCAGAAGAAGCTGCCGCTGCACCCCGATTTCGTCGGACTTTCTCTAGAACTGGAACCCGGCCAGAAGGTCAAGGTCCGCCTCAACCCGGACGAACCCGCGGCCCACATCATCGAGTTGGAACACAGCCCCGCATGAGCACCACCACCACCTGGCGGCACAAAGACCTCACGAGCATAGAGCGACTGACGCGTGAGGAAATCGAGACCGTTCACCACTACGCCGCCCAATTCAAACAGAGCCTGGGCCGCACGCAAAAGAAGCTGCCGACCCTGCGCGGCAAGACGGTCATCAACCTCTTTATCGAGCCGAGCACCCGCACCCGCGTCGCCTTCGAGATCGCGGCCAAGCGCCTCAGCGCCGACGTCACCACGATCGAGGAGGCCGCCAGCAGCCTCGTGAAGGGCGAAAGCCTGCGCGACACCGCCGAGGTGATCCAGGCCCTCAACGCCGACCTGATCGTGATGCGCCACCGCTCGCCGGGCTCCGCCGATTACCTCGGCAAGATCCTCAACATTCCGGTCATCAATGCCGGCGACGGCGCTCACGAGCACCCGACGCAGGCCCTGCTCGACACCTTTACGATGAAGGAACGCCTGGGCGACCTCGCCGGCCGCAAGGTCACCATCCTCGGCGACATCCTCTTCAGCCGCGTGGCGCGCTCCAACATCTGGGCGCTGAAAAAGCTGGGCGCCCACATTACCCTTTGCGGGCCGGCGACCCTGATCCCCGAATCCTTCCGCAGCCTGGGTTGCGAGATTACCCACAACCTGCGTGCCGCCCTCGCCGATGCCGACGTGGTCATGCTGCTGCGCATCCAGCACGAGCGCCAGGCCAGCACCCACTTCCCCAGCCTCGGCGAATACAAGGCCCTCTACAGCCTCAACGAGGAGCGGGCGTCGTGGCTCAAGCCCGATGCGATCATCATGCACCCCGGCCCGGTCAACCGCGGGGTCGAGATCGACTCCGCCCTCGCCGACAGCAAGCAATCCGTCATCCTCGAGCAGGTCACCAACGGCATCGTGACCCGCATGGCCGCCCTTTTCCTCTGCCTGACCAAGGCCAACGAGCTCAACAACGCCCAGGCCCCCGCCCAGTCATGAGTATTCTCTGGATCAAGAACGGTCGTGTGATCGACCCCGCCAACCAACGCGACGCCGTCGGCGATGTGTTTGCCGTGGACGGCAGGATCGTGGCGGAACTGAGCGCCGAACAACAGCAACAGGCCGAGGTGATCGACGCCGGCGGCCAGATCGTATGCCCCGGCCTCGTCGACGTGCACGTGCACCTGCGCGAGCCCGGCCAGACGCACAAGGAAGACATCCGCTCCGGCTCCCGTGCGGCCGCGGCCGGCGGTTTTACGACCATCGTCTGCATGCCCAACACCAGCCCGGTAGCGGACAACAGCGGCACGATCGAGCGCATCCGCAATTCGGCCAAAGCCAACAGCATCGTGCACCTCTACCCCACCGGCACCCTGACCGTCGGCATGAAGGGCGAGGCACTGGCCCCGATCGGCAGCCTCAAGCAGGCCAAGGTCGTGGCGGTGACGGACGACGGCAAGTGCGTGCAGAACAACGAGCTGATGCGCCGCGCGGTCGAATACGCCCACATGCTCGACCTCGTCGTGATGGACCACTGCCAGGACGACACCCTGACCAAGGGTGCGGCCATGAACGAGGGTGAGTGGTCGATGCGACTGGGCCTGACCGGTTGGCCTGCAGCGGCGGAAGACATCATCATCGCCCGCAACATCGTGCTGGCCGAGACCACCGGCGCGCACATCCACATGCAGCACGTCAGCACCAAGGGCGGCGTGGAGCTGATCCGCGAAGCCAAGAAGCGCGGCATCCGCGTGAGCGGCGAGGCCATGCCCCACCACGCCTTCTTCACCGACGAGGCCTGCAAGGACTACAACCCCAATTTCAAGATGAACCCGCCGTTGCGCACGGCGGAAGACCGCGAGGCCGTCATCCAGGGCGTGATCGACGGCGCGCTGGAAATCATCGCGACCGACCACGCCCCCCACACCGATTACGAGAAGGATTGCGAGTTCGACAAGGCACCCTTTGGCGTGATCGGCATGGAGACCGCCCTGGCCGTCTGCCTCGAAGTGTGGCACCACAGCGGTTTTCTCGAGCTGCCGGCCCTGCTGCAACGCATGACCGAGCAGCCGGCCAAGCTCGTCGGCCTGCCCGCCGGCACCTTGAGCCCGGACGCAGTGGCCGACGTCTGTATCTTCGACCCCAACGAACGCTGGACCGTCGATCCGCTGAAGTTCCAGAGCAAATCCATGAATTGCCCGTGGAACGGCATGACGCTGCGCGGTCGCGTAAAGCACACCATCCGCGCCGGTGAGCGCATCTGGGACGGCGAACAGATCCTCGAGCCCAGCGCCTCATGACCGACGAGTTGTCGTCCCTCGATCCCCAGCAGCTCATTCCCATCGGCATCTACATGCTGGTGCTGCTGACGGGGGGCCTGATCCTGACGACCCGCTTCATTTCGCGCCTCAAGGCCGAGCCGAGCCTGCTCACGCCGCGGCTCACGCGCTGGCGCATCTCCCTGATCGAGAGTCTGATCTTCGGCTGTGCCGTGGTCGCCGTCTACAGCATGGCGATCTCGGTCGTCGGTCAGCTCCAGAGCACCATCACCGCGATCTGGCCCGATACGCCGGCCGCGATGGACGTCTTCGGCACTTTCACCATGGAGGTGATGCTGATCCTGACCGTTCTGGGGCTCTACAAGTATTTCGGCGAAGAGGAAAAGGGCCGCATCAGCCCCCACCCGCTGCCGCTCTTCCAGGCCTTCAACATCGGTGCGCTCAGCATGGTGGCCGCCTACCCCGTGCTCTTCGGGGTCAACCTCGCGTGGAGCTGGCTGCTGGAGCTCCTGATCAGCCTGGGCGTCAACATCCAGATCCAGGCCCAGCCGGCCGTGACGATGATCATGGAGATGAACTCGCCCGTGCTGCTGGCGCTGCTGATCTTTGCCGCCGTGGTCATGGCGCCCATCGCGGAGGAGCTGGTCTTTCGTGCCGGGCTCTACCGCATGTGCCGCGACCGCCTGCCCACCAGCGTTTCGGTGATCATCACGAGCCTTTTGTTTGCGCTGGTGCACTTTCATTGGCAGGGTATCCCCGGCCTGTTCCTCGTCGGCGTTTCGCTGGCGCTGATCTACGAATTCACCGGTGACATCAAGGCCTCGATGGCCTTCCACATGGCCTTCAACCTCAACTCGGTCATCATGATGTTCCTCGTCCCCCACGTCGCATGAGCGCCACCTATCCCCTCTTTTCCGAGCACAAAGAAGAGACGATCGCCGCCTGGGGCGAGGTGCAGTTGTTGGGCTATATCCGCGAATGGCTGGGCGACGCCACCCCGCCGGCGCCACACGGCATGGGCGACGACACCGCGGTGCTGCCCGACGACGCCGGCAACGTCATTACGACCGATTCGCTGGTCTTTGGCCGACACTTTACCACCGCGCTGCCGCCGGAGCTGGCGGGCGAGAAACTGCTCAAGCGCAACCTGAGCGACATCGCGGCCATGGGTGCCAAGCCCACCGTGGCCGTGTTGGCCGGCTTCTTCCCCGCCAACTTGCGCCAGGACTGGCTGCAGCGGTTTACCGAAGGGCTCGGACGCTGCGCCGTCGAGTGGGGCACGCGCATTGTGGGCGGCGATCTGGCGCAGATCAATGCCGGTTGGAGCGCCAACCTGACACTGCTGGGGCACGCCGCACGCCCTGTCCTGCGCACGGGAGCAGGCATTGGCGACTGGATCTTCGTTACGGGTCAGCTCGGCGGCTCCATCGTCTCCTGGCACGCCCGCTTCACCCCGCGCCTCAAGGAGGGCCAATGGCTCGCCCAACAGCCGGAAATCGTCAGCATGATCGATCTGACCGACGGCATCGCCAAGGACTTGCCCGCCCTGATGACGCCCGACCAGCAAGCGCTCGTCAACCGCAGTGACCTGCCCCTGCGTCTCGAAGCCAAAGAGCAGGAAGCGGGCGGCAGCGGTAAGCACGCCTGGCAGCACGCCCTGACCGACGGCGAGGACTACGAGCTGCTCTTCACCTGGCGCGGCGATGCGACCGAGCTGCGCGAACGCTGGCCCTTTACCGGCACCGATCTCACCTGCATCGGCCGGATCGAAGAACGCCCGAGCCCGGATGCCCCGTTGCTACTCGACCCGATGGACGAATTGCCTTTGCTGAAGGCCAGCGGCTATGAGCATTTTCGCTGACCTGAAATCCGGCCTCATCACCGACGCGCCTGAAGCCACCGAAGCCCTGGGCCGTCGCCTCGCCGCCGAACTGCCGAGAGAAGCCTACCTGGCCCTGCGCGGCGACCTCGGCGTCGGCAAGACCACCTTTGTCCGCGGCCTCGCGCGCGGGTTGGGCATCGACAAGCACATCACCAGCCCGACCTTCAACATCTACACGCTCTACCGCGGCTCGCGTCACCTCCTGCACATGGACGCCTACCGGCTCTCGAGCGCCCGCGACGCCGAGGACCTGACGCTGGAGGAGTTCCTGAACCCACCCTTCATCGCCGTCGTCGAGTGGCCCGATAACATCACCGAGTGGTTCCCGCCCGAAACCTTCTGGCTCGAATTCTCCATCCTCACCCCCGGCCGCCACCAGATCCGGCTCGTCGGGTAAAATGCGCTTTTCGCGGCTTGATCCCGGGGCGAAGGTCGCTCCTGCTAGAGGCATGTTTCAGCACATCGTGATTTTGACCGGCTCGGGGATTTCGGCGGAATCCGGCATCCGCACCTACCGGGGCGATGAGGGCCTGTGGGAAAACCATCGGCTGGAAGATGTCGCGACGCCGGAGGCCTTTGCCGCCAATCCGGACCTCGTCTACCGCTTTTACAACGAGCGGCGGCGACAGCTGAAAAGCCCCGAGATCCGCCCCAACCCCGCGCATGAGGCCATTGCACGCCTGCAACGCGAGTATCCGGGCCAGGTTGCGCTGATCACGCAAAACGTCGACAATCTGCACGAACAGGCCGGCAGCAAACAGGTCTGGCACATGCACGGCGCCCTCACCCGCGCACGTTGCACCGCCTGCGAGCAATCACGCGCGTGGCATGACGACCTGGATGCCTCCCACGCCTGCCCGGATTGCGGCCAGAGAAGCACCCTGCGGCCCGACATCGTATGGTTTGGCGAAATGCCGATGGGCCTGGAACACATCGTCGAGCAAGTCGAACACTGCGACCTCTTCATCGCCATCGGCACCAGCGGTGTCGTCTACCCGGCGGCCGGCCTCGTCCAGATCGCCCGTCAACAAGCCCTCGCCCACACCGTCTGCCTGACGCTCGACCCGCCGGTCAACGAACACCAGTTCCACGACTACCAGCAAGGCCTCGCCAGCGAACTCGTGCCCCAACTCGTCGACGCCCTGTTGGCCGAAGAGAAATAGGCAGGTAGCAGCCTTAGCCACAAAAAGCACACAAGACACAGAAACCCCAAAGAAGTAACGGTAGACGCAAGCAGACAGGGTTCCCCCTTTTGTGTCTTTTGTGCCGTCTGTGGCCCATCCAACCCTGCTTCCAGCCCGAAACAAGAAGAAAAGTCTGTCCATCCTGATCCGCACAACTTTTGCTAAGTAGCAGAGATCTAACGATGAAGATGGATCAGCTTGTAGACATGGTTCGGCAGACGGGTTACGAAACGCACGTCTATTTCAAGAACGGCTTTCTGGAGAAAGTCTATGAAAACGCCCTCGCAAGAAGGCTTCGCGTCCAAGGGCTTGCGGTCTCCCAGCAACACGCCCTGACCGTTTACGACGAAGACGGCTCCATCGTGGGCGAATATCTTGCCGATCTACTGGTTGAAGACTGCCTGATCGTCGAGTTAAAAGCCGTCCGGGCACTAAATGACATGCACACGGCGCAGGTTCTCTCTTATCTCAAGACTTCACGTCTCAAACACGGCATGCTGTTGAACTTCGGTGCGCCCAAATTTGAAGTACGCAAGCTGGTCCTGTGAAAAGATTATTTTAGCCACAAAAAGCACACAAGACACAGAAAATTCAAAGAAAAACGGTAGACAGACGCAAGCAGGCACGGGTTACCCCTTTTGTGTCTTTTGTGCCTTCTGTGGCCAATATCCCACCTCCTTCCGCCACCACGAAACAAGGCACCGATCTCGCGACCGGTGCCTGGAAAGCTTATCTGTCTTTTCTGCCTTCTCTGGTAAAAGAAGAGGCGGCGGGTTTTACGCCTTCTCTTCGAGCACGGGCAGGGCCTTCTCCGCGATTTGCTCGAGGATGAGCCCGATGGCTTCGTCAGCGGGTTTGGCGCCGTCGTGGGCCTTGTTGACGCGGCTGCGGATGGTGACGTTGCCCTCGGCGGCTTCGTTTTTGCCGATCACGAACATGTAGGGCACCTTCTCCATCTCGGCGCGGCGCACCTTGGCCCCAAACTTGTCGCTATGGCTGTCGATGCTGACGCGGATCTTGGCTGCCTGCAGCTTCTTCTGCACTTCCTGCGCGAATTCCAGCTGGTCGTCCGTGATCGGCAGGATGCGCACCTGCTCCGGCGAGAGCCAGACGGGGAAGTTGCCCGCAAAGTGCTCGATCAGCACGCCCGTGAAGCGCTCCAGCGAGCCAAAGGGCGCGCGGTGGACCATCACCGGACGGTGCTCCTGGTTGTCGGCGCCGATGTAGCTCAGCTCGAAGCGCTCCGGCAGGTTGTAGTCGACCTGCACCGTGCCGAGCTGCCACTCGCGGCCGATCACGTCCTTGACCACGAAGTCGATCTTCGGGCCGTAAAACGCGGCTTCGCCCGGTTCCTCATTGTAGGGCACGCCCAGCACCTGCACGGCTTCGCGCAGCGCCGCCTCGGCCTTGTCCCAGGCTTCGGGACGGCCGACATACTTGGTGCTGTCCGGGTCGCGCAGGCTGAGGCGCACACGGTAATCGTTCATGCCGAGGGTGCCGAAGACCTTTTTCACGAGGTCGAGGCAGCCGTGGATCTCACTCGCCAGCTGATCTTCGGTGCAGAAGATGTGGGCGTCGTCCTGGGTAAAGCCGCGCACGCGCGTCATCCCGTTCAGCTCACCGCTTTGCTCCCAGCGATACACGGTACCAAACTCCGCCAGGCGAATCGGCAGGTCGCGGTAGCTGTGGCGCTGGCTGTCGAAAATCTTGATGTGCATCGGGCAGTTCATCGGCTTGAGCAGGAAGCCGTCGACCTCACCCTTGTCCACCATGTTGCTCAGCTGCGCGCAGCTGCAACCCTCGTGCGCCAGGTGTTCCAGCTCGTCGTTTTCGACGATGGGCGTGAACTGGCTCTCCTTGTAATACGGGAAGTGACCGCTGGTGCGGTAGAGCCCGAGCTTGCCGATGTGCGGCGTAAAGACCTGATCGTAGCCCTGCTGGCGCAGCTCTTCGCTGATGAAGTTCTGCAGCTCCTGCCGGATGATGCTGCCCTTGGGCGTCCAGAGCACGAGGCCCTGCCCCACCGCTTCGTCGATGTGGAAGAGCTTCTGCTCCCGGCCCAGCTTGCGGTGGTCGCGTTGCTTGGCCTCCTCGAGGTTCTTGAGGTAGGTCGCCAGCTCCTCCTTGTTCGGAAAGGCCGTACCGTAGATGCGCTGCAGCTGCTTGTTCTTTTCGTCGCCGCGGTGGTAAGCCCCCGCGATGTTGAGCAGCTTGAACGCCTTGACCTTCGACGTGTATTTGACGTGCGTGCCGGCGCACAAGTCGATGAACTCGCCGTTGCGGTAAAAGCTGATCTCCTCGCCCTCGGGGATGTCCTCGAGGCGACCCAGCTTGTAGCGCTCCTGGCCGATCTTCTTGATCAGTTCGATCGCTTCGTCGCGAGAGACTTCCTGGCGCTCGAAGCGCTGGTTCTCCTTCACGATCTTTTTCATCTCGGCCTCGATTTTCTCGAGATCTTCGAGGCTCAACTTGTGGTCGAGGTCGATATCGTAGTAAAAGCCGGCGTCGGTCGGCGGACCGATATCGAGCTTCGCCTCCGGATAAAGCCGGAGAATTGCCGTAGCCAGAATGTGCGACGCCGAATGCCGCAACTCTTCGAGCGGAGTCATCTGTTTCATGGGATTTTTCGGGTTGGCGAGCTGCCCTACAAACGGCAGGACGCGAAAGCGCCTAGCAAGCCAGTACGCCCCCGCCTCTGGCAAGGGAAAAGGTGGAGCGCGCCAGCGCCAAAACAACATGAGCGCATGCAGGCTTGCGGCTCGGCACGACAAGCCTCACGTTCACAGGCATCGATCTTGGCGACCATGAAGCGATTTCAACTAACGCCCGAAGATTTCGAAGAATTTACAGGAGCACTGGTACACGGTGCTTTTGATGGCAAGCTTCACCAAGTCCAGTATCCCGACTTCTTCCCGGTAGTGACCTTAGGTGCAGTCTGCGTAGCGGCCCTCGCTTTCTTTTTGGCAGGTATGCCTGCAATGGTGCTGGGGATCACCGTCGGGGCGATCGTGGTAAGCCTGGTACGGAGTCTTGAACACTATCTGATGCGACGCCTGGCCCTAGAGCGTTCAGCTCCGTTACCTGAAGGTACATGCTACAGCCCGAGATCCGTAGCGTTCTCTCCAGAGGGTTTCCATATTACGACAGCCACCCTGAAGACATATCAGCGATGGGAAGGCATTCTGAAGGTCGCCGAAACCGATCGCCTCTATCTCCTTTTTACCGATCGACACGTGGCCTACATCTTCCCCAAGGACGCGCTGGAATCAGAGATGGAGCGAATGGAAATACGGCAACGACTAACGCCCCAGCACCGCCCATCCGGAGACGACGGCTCGTCGTCCTGACGGGCAGAAAGCTTTGCCGAGTGCGCCTTTGAGCATACGGTCGCAATTGCGCGACGAGGATCGACAACTGTAGCCACGATACGCGGCAGCAAATGGCATTGCAGCGATCCGGCTCGACACCAACCAGCCGATAATCAGGTCAAGGCGTAGGATGAATGCTTTCGCGCTCAGGTCGCGTTATAAATCAACCCTGAGTCATCCGAATAACGCTGAAGGACAGCCCGCGCTTCTTCCCGACAGAGGCCGCCGACGACTTCAACCTGACGCGCCCGCAAATACGCCTGCCACTCCGGGTGCTTCGGACCTTCATCAAATCCAATCGTCCTCGCATCTTCATCCAGCGCGCCGAAGATCAAGCGGGTCACCCCCGCCCAAAGTGTGCCGCCGATACACATGACGCAGGGTTCGCAGCTCGAGAACAGCTCGTAGCCCTGCTCACCACACGCCCGCAGGTTAAAACGACCGCTGGCAGCTTCAGCCCGGTAGATCGCGACCATTTCCGCATGCCAATGAGAGCAGTTGCAAGGCACCACACAGTTGGCTCCCAGCGCCACAAGCTGATGCGTCGCCCGGTCGAATATCGCCGCGCCGAAGGGACCGCCTTGATGCCGGATGCTTTCCGCAGACGTCCGAACCGCCAGCATCATCTTCTCCCGATCATCCTTGAAAGTCTGATCGCGTGCCGCTTGCTCCATGTCCTCAAGCCACACCGGAAAGGCGGGATCCATGTGCTTCACGCCAGCACACCTAACAAGGAATCCCACAAAATCAAAGCGTAAATGCACAAGAGCACTCCCCAACCTAACAAGGCGTAGCGCCATACCTCCAATACCCTCATAAACAGCGCGCTGCCCTCCTTTCCCGCATCCGGCAAAGGTTCCAGACGGGTTGTCAGCGCCAACTCAGTAGCATCGGACCGAAACATCCTTTTCTCCATGCCTACGCAAATCGTCACTGACCGCGTCAAGAAGTCATTAAACATCTTCATCTTTTTTGAGAACGGGCCCATGCCGAGAATGGCGATCAGGATGCAAACCAAAGACAACCCCACGTACCCCAAAAATTCCATAAAAATCAGCACCTGCGGGTAAGTGGCATTTTGAGTCGTCATAACGCTTCTAACCAGATCTGACGCTTGTTGGATCAAATAGCCAGACGCGCCACTAAAAAACACACAGAACGTAATCGCCATTGGAATCACCGTTAACCTCAAGCGATCGCAGTTCTGGATCATGCCCCTCACGGCGGTGTAATAGTTGATTTCCTCAGGTGTTACCCCGGCCTTGAAAACGACTTGATAGTAAGGCTGGTCGCTCATATGAATAACCACTATAAATTAGTCATCACAAGGCAACATAAAACGATTTTAAATTAAGCCACTCTCTGAAAACAAAGCGGCCAATAGCGGACCCCATGCACCACGATGACAAAAAAAACGCCCCGAGTCTGGGGCGTCTGGCGGGTGCGGGGATGGGCCGCGGAAAACCTGAAAACGGTTGGACCTAGTTCTCGAGAATTTCGAGCTCGTAGCCGTCCGGGTCGGTCAGGAAGGCCATTTTGCGGCCATCGGGGGAAGTGAATTCCTGCTTCCACTTGTCGGGCCAGATCTCGAAACCCTGGTCCTCGAGCTTCTGGCAATAGGCGACAATGTCGTCGACGCCGATGCACGTGTGCATGAGGTCCTCGGGGAACTCGACCTTGTAGTCGGGCGAATAGGTCAGCTCGAGCATGTGGTCGTTGCCGGGGATCTCGAGGTGCACGATCTGGTTACCAGCGGGGCTCTTGTCGCTGCGCTTCACGACTTGGAAGCCGCAGGTCTTGCCATACCACTCGATGGAGCGGTCGAGGTCGCTGACGCGGATACGGGTGTGGAGGAATTTTGTCGGCATGGGAGATATAGTAGAGAAGGGTAAATACAGCACAAACCCACTCTTCAACCCGGCGGCAACGGCCCGGCCGGGAGGCAGAAGGTTCGGTCAAGGCGCCGACGTCCAAACGCGACGCCGCGCAAAGTCCTTAGAAATAGCCCTTTTTCTGGGCGGCCGCCTGCAGCTCGGCCTGGAACTCCTGGATGTCCTGGGCGGAGGGCTGATAACCCGGCGTCTTCGGCTTGAGCCCCACGCGACCGGTCTGGTCGATATACCAGGTCGCCGTTTCGCCGTCGCTGAAGCTGACCGAACCGCTGATGAGCGTACCGGGCACGTTGATCGAGTCGATATTCACGCTGACGCCTCCCTGCCCCACGACTTCGGCATCGGCCATGTCGGGCGCGGAGGGTTGCGGCGGAGGAGGCGGCATGTGGTCGGGCGCCATCTCGCGCTCCGGCGTGGGCAAGCCGTTTTCGCCCTGGGGCTGTTGCGGCTGCTGGCCCTGGGATTGAGGCTCCGGCTGGCGCGGCTTCTCGGCCAGCGTCAAGTCGAGGTCATCGACGAGAAAGCGCGTATCGAGATACGTCAGCTTGATCTTCATTTCCTCCTCGAGGCGGCGTTGCACGTCCGAAATGGAGGCGCCTTCGCTGACCCAGGTGGCCACTTGTTGCTTCTGCTCGTCGCTCAGTTGCATAGACGCCAGCAACATAAGCCCGAGCGCCCAAATGGCAAGCATCCCTCCCAAGGAGAAATGCGAAGCCACTCTCACCGAAGCATGCGAGGCCCATAAAATTCCGTTGTCACCCCTCTCTGAAGACGACCCAACGCCGATGGCCGGAATGAAGATCAGGGCCCGACTTCTGCCAAACCTGTTCCAATCCACCTCTTGGTGATCTTCGTTTTCTTCCGTTCGTCGAAATCTTACAAGGCGCCGAGCTTGGCCAACACGAGGCTCAGACCAACGAGGGTAGCCGTCTCTTGCCGCAGCACGCGCTCGCCGAGGCCCAGCAGCGTGAAGCCCGCGGCCCGCAATTCACGGCGGTCGGGGCCGTTCCAGCCGCGCTCCGGGCCCAGGACCAGCGCCACTGCCGGGGCTTCCAGCATAGCCGCCGACAGGCTTCCTTCCGCCTCGTAGACATCCAGGGCCCAACGCATGGCGCTGCGGTCTGCCTTCGCCAGCGCATCGCCCAGCGAGGGGCAGACCTCAACCTCCGGCACGTGCGTGGTGAAGGCCTGCTCCGCCCCCAGGCGCACGTGCCCTTGCCATTCACCGCTCGACCACAGGCTGCTGCGGGCGTAGGCGGGATCGCATTTGCCGCTCTGGGCAAAGATGAGGCGACGCACCCCTAAGGTCGTTGCCTCCTGCAGGATCTTTTTGGCCGTGTTGGGACGCGGCAGACCAAGGATCAGGTCCACCGGTGGCGGGGGTGGCGGCACAGGGCCCCAGGCCAGCTCCAGTTCGACGGCGTCATCCGCAATCGCACGGACCGTGCCCTTGCCGCGCGGCCCATTCACCGCCCCCACGTCGAGCTGATCCCCCACCTGCAGCCGCAAGACGCCACGGATATGCTCCAGCCGCGGATCATTCGCCGAAAGCGTATGGTGCGGCTTGGCTTCAGGCAACAGGAGGAGATTCATGGGAACCTGAAAATTGAACAGAAGAAAACGAAGTGAACGAAGGTGATGAAATGGCAACAATGCCCACTTCATCGCCGCCACCATCTCTGGCTTAAAAAGCGGCCCGCCCTACTTCGAGAAGCGGAACTCCGCCACGTCGCCGTCCTTGAAGAGATATTCCTTGCCTTCGAGGCGCACGCGTCCGGCGTCGCGGGCGGCTGCCTTGCTGCCGTACTGGATCAAGTCGTCGTAAGCCACGACTTCGGCCTTGATGAAGCCCTTCTGGAAGTCGGTGTGGATCACGCCGGCACACTCCGGGGCGGTCATGCCCTGGCGAAAGGTCCAGGCGCGCACTTCCTTTTCGCCGGCCGTAAAGTAACTGGCGAGGCCGAGCAGATCGTAGGTGGCACGGATCAGGTTGCTCACGCCGGAATCACGGGCGCCCATGTCGTTGAGGAATTCCTTGGCTTCTTCCGGCGGCATCTCGCTCAGCTCCTCCTCGAGGCGCGAGCAGATGATGGCCACGCCGGCCTCGTGGGCCTTCTCGACGTAGGCGCGCACCGCCTGCACGTAAGGGTTGGCATCGGGATCGGTGATGTCGTCTTCGGCCACGTTACAGGCGAAGATGACCGGCTTGATCGAGAGCAGGTTGAACTGCCGCATGCGCGCCTTCTCGTCGTCGTCCACTTCGAGCATGAAGGCGGGCTTGCCTTCGGCCAGGAGCGGCAGGAGGCGATCGAGCAGCGCCACGGCGGCGATGGCATCCTTGTCCTGCCCGCGTGCCCGCTTGGTCAGGCGCTGGTGCTGGGCTTCGGCGCTCTCGAGGTCGGCCAGGATCAGCTCGGTCATGATGATCTCGATGTCGCGCACCGGATCGACGGAGCCCATCGAGTGGATGATGTCGTCGTTTTCGAAGCAGCGCACGACCTGGATGATCGCATCGACCTCGCGGATGTTGGCGAGGAACTTGTTGCCGAGACCCTCCCCCTTGGATGCCCCTGCCACGAGGCCGGCGATGTCCACGATCTCGATCGAGGCGGGGATCACGACCTGCGTATGGGCAATCTGGCGCAGCGGCTCGAGGCGCTCATCCGGCACCTGCACCACGCCGACGTTGGGGTCGATGGTGCAGAAGGGGTAGTTCGCGGCCTCCGCCTTGCGCGTCCGCGTCACCGCATTAAAAAGCGTGCTTTTCCCGACATTGGGCAATCCGACGATGCCTGCTTGCATAAGGGGTCACACTGCGCAAAGCCGCGCGCGGTGGGAAGCAAAAAACGGGCGAGGCACGCCTGCGGTTCGGATTCGCCGCCGCAAAAGCCAGCCTCCCCTGCTTTGCGCCCCGTCCATCCGGTCCGCTAGCCGTTGGTCCTGCGGGTTTTGCTTTGCCTGTGGCGCCTGGGGCAGCATGGTGAGAGCGTGACCGTTCATCCTTGGATCAGGAAGCACCTCTATTGGATCTGCCAGCTCGGCGGCTGGGGGTGCCTAGGCCTGACGCTGACCCTGTTTGGGCTGATCGAGGACAACAACAACGAGGCCGAGGTGATCCTGCAAAACGTGGTCTTCGCCGGCTCCTGCCTCGCAGGCACCCACTGGCTGCGGGTCACGATCCGTCGGCGCCAGTGGCTTTCGCTGCGCCCCAAGCCCGCGCTGCTGCGCATCATCCCGGCCATGATGTTCATCAGCCTGATCTTTGCGGTCGGGCTCGCGATGATCGTGCCGATCGCTCTGCGCAGCAGCATCGAAGACGATCCCACCGTGCCCCTGCCACTGATCGTGTTTCTGCTCATCATGATCATCTGGCTCAACCTGCTGATCATGTATGTCGGGTGGACGGCCATCTTCCTCGGCTACAAGGTCACCCAGCGCAACCACCAGCTCGAGACCGAGCGCCTGCGCCTGCAAGCCGCCGCCAAGGAGGCCGAACTGCGGGCCTTGCGCTCACAGATCAACCCACACTTTCTCTTCAACAGCCTCAACAGCCTCAGCTCGCTCATCTGCGAAGATACGGCCCGCGCCAACCAGGCCGTGCTGCACCTCGCGCAAATGCTGCGCTACAACCTGCGCGCCACCCGCTCGGAGCTCGTGCCGCTGAGCCAGGAGCTGCAGGTGGTGGAGGGCTATCTGGCGCTGGAAAAGATCCGCTTCGAAGACCGGCTGGAGATCCGTTACGAGATCGAACCCGGCGCCCGCTCCGGTCTGATCCCACCGTTTTTGCTGCAGCACCTGATCGAAAACGCGATCAAGTACGGCATCGCGCGGCGCAAACTGGGTGGCGAACTGCACGTGGCCGCCCGCGTCGAGCGCGGCATCCTGACGCTCTGCGTGAGCAACCCGGGCGAACTGGCGGAAACGGGAGCCTCCACCGGCACGGGCCTGCAGAACGCGCGGGAGCGCCTGGCGCTGCTCTTCGGCGAAGCCGCACAGCTGAGCGTGGAGAACGGCCCGGACAGCACGGTGATTGCCGAGGCCTGCCTGCCCTTCCATACTGAGTTTTCGCTCCAATCCAGCACCGCCGATGAAAGCCCTCATTGTTGACGACGAACGCCTGGCCCGCAACCAGCTGAAGCGCCTGCTCGAAGCCCACCCCCAGATAGAAGTGGTGGGCGAAGCGAGCAATGCCAGCGAGGCGCGCGACCGCATCCATGAGCTCAACCCCAGCCTGCTGTTTCTGGACATCCAGATGCCGGAGGAGACGGGCTTCGACTTGCTGCAGACGCTGGAGCCCCCCGTCCCGCGCGTCATCTTTACGACCGCCTACGATGAATATGCGCTGCGGGCCTTCGAGGTGAACGCGCTGGATTACCTGCTCAAGCCGATCGACCCCGCGCGCCTGGCCGTGGCGCTGGAACGCGTCCAGACCACCAGCCGCGCCGAAGCCGCCGAACCGCAGGCCCATTCCTTTACCCCCGAAGACCGCGTCTTCATCCGCGAGGGCGAACGTTGCTGGCTGGTCGAGGTCAAGCGCATCCGGCTGCTGGAGAGCGAGGGCAACTACACCCGGGTGCACTTCGACGACGAGGCTCCGCTGCTCTACCGCTCGCTCACGGCAATGGAAAAGCGGCTCGACCCGCAGAAATTCTTCCGCGCCAACCGCTCCCAACTCATCAACACCGACTGGATCCAGTCGATCGAACCCTGGTTCAGCGGCAACCTCAAGGTGACGATGCAAGGGGGTGCCGAAATCGAGATCTCCCGCCGACAGGCCCAGGCCTTCCGCGACGTCTGGAGCCTCTAACGCGGCGTCCCCCGCCTATCCGCGTTCGAGCCAGTAGAGGGCGTAGCCCGCGCGCCAGCCGGGCAGGACGTGGCAGGGTGTGCGCCAGTCGCCCCGCAGGTAGACGCGCTCGTGGATGGGGTAGCCGGCACGGATGCAGAAGCGCTCGAACTCTTCGACCGAGATCTGGTTGTGCCGCCAGTCATACTCCCAGGCGCGCGGGAAGACCTCGCTCACCCGGTGGCGGCTGTAGACGAGCGCGTCCATACGGTTGCGCCAGTAGCCGAAGTTGGCGAAGCCGATCGCCATGCGGCGGGCGACGCGCAGACATTCGTCGATCACCCGCCCGGGCTGATCGAGCTCTTGCACGGTGCGCGACATCACCACCCAGTCGAAGGCGTCCTTGGGCTGGGACTTCAGGAAGCCTTCCGCGTCTCCCTGATAGACGTTGACGCCGCGTTTGACGCAGCCGGCGACCTTGGCGAGGTCGTTGTCGACACCCACTCCGTAGATCTCCTTCGTCTGGTTGAGGTGTTCGAGCAGCAACCCGCGGCCGCAGCCGACGTCGAGCACACGCTGCCGCGGCTCGATCCAATCGCTGAGGATGCTCTGTTCGGTCTCGCGCTTGATTTGCTGGCGTGGGGGCATGTTAGATCAGGAAGCGTTCTACCAAGTCGTAGAGTTCCGGTGCGTGCACCAGAAACGAGTCGTGCCCAAGCGGCAGATCCACCTCGGCATAGCCGGCATTCTTACCCGCGCGCAAGAGGGCCAGGGCGATCTCGCGGTTTTGCTTGGGCGGAAAAAGCCAATCGCTGGTGAAACCGACCACGAGCGTGCGCGCCCGAATGGCTTCGAAGGTCTCCTCCAGCCGACCGCTCTCCCCATAGAGGTCGAAGCGGTCGAGCGCCTTGGTGAAGTAGAGGTAGGTATTGGCGTCGAAGCGGTTGGTAAAGCTCTGCCCCTGGTAGCGCAGGTAGCTCTCCACCTGAAACTCCGCGTCGAAAAGCGTGCGCGCGGCCGCCCGGCTGATGCGCTCGCGGCCGAACTTCTGGTCCAGCCCCTGATCGCTCAAGTAGGTGATGTGGGCCATCATGCGGGCGACGGCCAGGCCGACGTGTGGCCCCTGCCCCGGCGGGTAGGCGCCATCGTGCCAATTCGGATCCTGCACGATGGCGAGACGCCCCACTTCGTTGAAGGCGATGGCCTGGGCGTTCTGGCGGGCCGTGGTGGCCATGGGCAGCAGGCGCCGCACAAACTCCGGGTAGCGTACACCCCATTCGAGCACCTGCATGCCGCCCATGCTGCCGCCGACCACGGCGTACATTTCCTGCACGCCCAACTCTTCGGTCACCAGACGGTGCTGGGCGCGCACCATATCGCCGATGGTCACCACCGGAAAGTCGAGGTGGTAGGGCCGGTTCGTCTCCGGGTTGATCGAGGTGGGTCCAGTGCTGCCCTGGCAACCGCCGAGGCAGTTGGAGCAAATGACGAAGAACCGGTTGGTATCGATCGGCTTGCCGGGGCCGATCATATTGTTCCACCAGCCGGGCTTGCGGTCACGGATCGAGTGGACGCCCGCGCAATGGTGGTCGCCGCTGAGGGCGTGACACACGAGTATGGCGTTGCTGCCTTCGGCATTCAGTTTGCCGTAGGTCTCGTAGCGCAGACGGAAGCCGGGGATGGTATCCCCGTTTTGAAAGGTAAAGGGACGACTACTTTCGTAATCGTGCCACTCCACCAACCCGACCTCACCAGAGTGCGCGAAAGTATCGACTTGCTCCGGTTGTTGCATGTAAGCTGCCAAGGAAAAACTGACATGTCTCTGCTGGCAACGCCGGACTCACATCTTCCTCCAGATCTCTCGCCGTCTATCTCCGTTACCCATGTTTGATTTCTTCACCAAGTTCTGGACGACTGACGGCTTTATGCCGCACCAGCACTGTTACGTATTGGAACGCGGAACTTTTTGGTTGGCAGTCTTTTCAGACCTCCTGATCGCCGCCGCCTACTTCTCGATTCCCTACGCTCTGTGGATTCTGGTCAAACAGCGCGAAGACCTCATCCACCGCAAACTCTTTTACCTCTTCGCGGCCTTCATCTTCCTCTGCGGCGTCACCCATGTCTTCGGCATGGTCGGCATGTGGTATCCGCTCTATCGGATCGATGCCGTCATCCGGCTGCTGACGGGAATCGTTTCCCTCGTTACCAGCGTTATCCTTTGGCGAGCCTTGCCGGTTATCCTGCAATTCCCCAGCAAGGCCCAAATGGAGGCCGCCCTGGTCGAAGCCAACCACCAGGAGGTGCTGCGCGAGAAGGAGGCCGCTTCCAACCGGATGAAGAGCGAATTTCTAGCCAACATGAGCCACGAGATCCGCACGCCCCTCAACGGCGTCATCGGCATGCTCGACGTGTTGACCCAGAGCAACCTGACTGACCGCCAGAACGAGTGCGTGCAGGTCGCTCTGGACGCCTCCGAACGCTTGCTGGTCATCATCAACGATGTGCTCGACCTCTCCAAGATCGAGGCAGGCAAGCTCCAATTCAACCACGCCGACTTCATGCTGAAGGAGGTTGCGGCGGAGGTCATGGACCTCTTGCGCATGCAGGCCGATGAAAAGCGCTTGTCCTTCCCCCTCCAAATCGGTGACGGCGTCCCGGCCATGGTGCACGGCGACTCCGCCCGCATCTCGCAGATCCTGATCAACCTGCTCTCCAACGCGATCAAGTTTACCCGGGAAGGCGGCGTGACACTCCGAATCGAGCGGGTCGAGCAGACAGACGACGCCCTCACGCTCGACCTAGCGGTGCAAGACACCGGCATCGGCATCCCCCAGGATCGCCTGGACGCGATTTTCGAGGCCTTCACCCAGCAGGATTCCAGTATCCAAAAGCACTTTGGCGGCACCGGTCTCGGCCTGACGATCGCCAGCCGGCTCTGTCAGCTGATGGGCGGCGAACTCATGGTCTCCAGCGAAGTCGGTGTCGGCTCGACCTTTACCGCGCGGGTGAAACTACAGCCTGCGCAAGCAAAGGCTGCCCCTGCCTCTCCCTACACCAACGGCCACGCGCCGGATGCGGGCCAGACGCCGCACTGGACCGTCCTGCTGGTCGAAGATTCGGCGGCCAACCGCAGCGTGTTGCAACGCATGATCGAAAACGAAGCCTATTCGGTGGTGACGGCGGAAACGGCAGAGCAAGCCTGGCAGCTGACACAGGAACGCACCTTTGACCTCATGCTGATCGACGTTCGACTCCCGGGTATTGACGGTCTGGAATTCACCCGCCGCTACCGGGCGTTCGAGCGGGAGAACCGCAACCGCAGCTGTCCCATGGTCGGCCTGTCCGCGCAGGCCATGCGCGAAGACATCGACGCCGGGATCGAAGCCGGCATGGATGCCTACCTGACCAAGCCGGTGCGCCGCAACGAGCTGCTGCGAATGCTCGACCGCTTCCGCCTCGCCTCCGAATAACCGCTCCCGGTCAATGGGCGGGCTCCGCTTCCTGCTCCAGCTTTTCCTGCTGCTCGGCCAGCGTCAGGATTTCGCGCAGATGCCAGTGCACCTGCCGCTCGAAGTCTTCGTGCTCGAACTCGACCTGCCCCGTATCTTCGTTCAGGTGCCACTGCTGCGGGTATTTGACGAACAGGTCGAGCACGTCCCTGGCCAGGCTGCTCATCTGGGCGTCCAGCGTGCGTAGCTTACGGGCGCGCACAAAAAACGGGTCCTGCAGCAGGCGCTCCTTCTGGGCCACGCCTACGCGCTCCGCCTCTTCCGAGAGGTCGAGCGCATCGAGTTTCTCCTGATAGGTGTCGCCCAGGTTGTTGAGGTAGTCCGCGATCCGGGCCGTCACCTGCGCGATCTCGCGGTATTGATCGCGCGCCTTCCGGTAACGCTCCAGATCGCCCGAAGTCAGCCATTCGTCCGCGGTCATCTCCAGGTTGCCCATCAGCGACTCGATCTCGGCCTGCATATCCTGGAAATCGGCCAGCACCGCCTTTTCCACCCCCCGCAGCTGCTCGAGGTCGCCCGGCGGCAGGCGGCGTTCGTAGGCCGCAAACGGATCTCGCTCGAACTCCTCGGCCAGGCGCCGCTGCTCCGCGATCATTTCCCGCATCGCCCGACGCTGCGCCCGGATCGCTTCCTGACGTTGCGCATATTCCGCGTCGATCTGCTGCTGACGCTGATAAGTGCTCACCTCCTGGGCCAACGCCAGCCCGCCGATCCACGCACAGCCCATCGAGAGCAGGGCAAACCACGGCAGATTCAGGAACCGGCGCTCGCTGCACAGCCACAGCAGCGTGCCCATGCCCCAACCTATGATCGTCAACACCGCCGCGCTCACCACAAAATGCCACCCGCTGACCAGTAACTCCGGGGCCGCGTAGGTGTGCAGTTTCCACGCGACGACGATCGTGCCCACCAGGGCAAGAAAGGCGGCAACAGCGGCTGACAGGCTTTGCTTCATCTACCGATTGGACGCTCCGACCGCGCAGGGCGTTCAAGCACAGCTACTTGAGCCCGTAGAACGCGACGGTGTTGGCGTGCGTACGCTCGACCAGTTCCTCGTAGGGCACGCCCAGCAGTTCCGCGCAACGCTCGGCCGTATGGCGCACGTAGGCGGGCTGGTTGGGCTTGCCGCGATGCGGCTCCGGGGGCAGATACGGGCTGTCGGTCTCGACCATCAGACGCTCGATGCCCTGCGCCAGCATGGCCTGCCGCACGTTTTCGGCGCTCTTGTAGGTCACGATGCCGGTAAAGGACGCCCGCCCGCCGCGCTCGTTGAGCTGACGCACTTCATCCGGACCCTCGGAAAAGCAGTGATAGACGACTTTGCGCCAGTCCACGCCGCTTTCGTCGATCAGCTTCACACTCTCGGCAAAGGCGTTGCGGCTGTGGATCACGACGGGGCACTCCAGCTGATAGGCGAGGTTCAACTGGGCCTTGAAGGCCTTCACCTGCAGCTGCTTCACCTCCGCCGCTTCGTCCGGATACTTGGGCAAATGAAAGTGGTCCAGGCCGATCTCGCCCAGCGCCACCGGCATCGGCTCGGTCGCGAAATAGCTGGCAATGCTCTTGAACTGGTCTTCCCAGTCTTCCTCCACCGCGCAGGGGTGGATGCCCACGGTCCAGTCGATCACCCCCGCATGCTCGTCGGCCAGCTGGTAATAGAGCGGCCAGTCCTTGAGGCTCGTGCCGATGGTGATGTGCCGCCCCACCCCGTTTTCCCGGGCCTGGTCGAGCCAGGCTTGCACCTCACCCTTTTTCGCGGCGGTCTCAAAGTGACAGTGACTGTCGATCAGCATACTGCCACCCTAGCCCCTGCGCCGCGGATGGCAAGGGCCAGCACGTCGTGCGCCCTCCTGCCACCGCGCCGCGCTGGACAAAGCGGGCTGGATCGCTTTGCTTGGCCCCATGGCATTGAGCGGAGCAGAAGCCGCGCGCTACAGCCGGCAGATCATCCTGCCGGAGATCGGCGTGGAGGGGCAGGAGAAGCTGCGGCAAAGTCGCATCTTGATCATCGGGCTGGGCGGTCTCGGCAGCCCCGCCGCCCTTTACCTCGCAGCCGCCGGCGTCGGCACACTCGGGCTGGCGGACTTCGACCGCGTGGAGGTGCACAACCTGCAGCGCCAGATCATCCACGACGAGATGAGCGCCGGACACCCCAAGCTCGAGAGCGCCGCCCAGCGCCTGCGCGCCCTCGATCCCGACGTGCAGCTGCGGTTCCATCCACAAGGCGTCACGGTCGACAACGCGCTTGAGCTCTTCCGGCAATACGACCTCATCATCGACGGCACCGACAACTTTCCCACCCGCTACCAGAACAACGACGCCGCCGTTCTGGCGGGCAAGCCGCTCGTCTACGGCAGCATCTATCAATTCGAGGGGCAGGTCTCGATCTTCGACCCGGCTCAAGGCGGCCCCTGTTATCGCTGCCTCTTCCCGGAGATGCCGGCGCCGGGCGAGGTGCCCAATTGCGACGAGGCGGGCGTGTTCGGCGCGCTCTGCGGCGTGGTCGGCTCATTCCAGGCGCTGGAGGCGATCAAGTATCTGACGGGCGCGGGCGAACCCTTGCGCGGCCGCCTGCTCGCGATCGACGCCCTGAGTCTGCGCGTGCGCACGATCAACCTGAAAAAGCACGCAGACTGCCCCGTATGCGGCGCACACCCCACCATCACCGGCCTCCAGGCCGATCGCTATGAGTGGAGTTGCCAAGTGCCCGAACCTGACGATACTGCCCCCACCATGTCCGGACAACTCCCCGTAGAAATCTCCGTCGAAGACGCCCACGCCCTGCTCCAGCAGCCCGAAGCCGAACGCCCGCTACTGGTCGACGTGCGCGAAGACCACGAGCTGGCGATCTGCCAGATCCCCGGCAACCGGCACATCCCGCTGGGTGAGCTGGGCAAGCGCCAGGCCGAGTTGCCCGAGGACCGCCCGATCCTCGTGCTCTGCCACCACGGCAGCCGCAGCCTGCGTGCCGCCCAGGCCATGCGCCGCGCCGGCTACGAGGCCGCCTCCATCCGTGGCGGCATCGACCAGTGGGCCGAGCAATACGCCCCCGACATGCGGCGATACTAGTTCACCAGGCGCATCCATTCCGCCATGTCGTCCAAAGAGGCACGGGCGTCGTCACTCAAAGTCTTGTCCTGCGCGACCTCCCGCTGGTAACGGTCGAAGTCCTCCTGCATCAAGGCCCGATAATAATCGGTGCGAAGGTCGCGCGAAATCTCCGGCGGCAAACGGGCAGCATCGGCTTCCAGCGTCTCCCAGTCCGGGTCCGCCAGAAACGCCGGTGAATTGACTATTTCGGCCAGTTTGCGCCCATAGGCTCCGCTCAGCGCCGGCTCCAGATCGGAACCGGCATACGCCTCGAAATAGGTCGCCAGTTGCGGAATCGTCAGGTCTTCCGCCGCGCGTTGAATGGCGTAAGGGGATACGCCGTCAAAATCGGCGACCTGTGCGGTCGCACCCCACTGCAATACGGCCTGCGGATCGATCGCGGCGTAAGCCTGCATGGCCGCCGGGACCGCCAGAGCGTCTCCCTGTGCCTGCAGTTCTCGCGCCCACGCCAGCATCACCTGCGGATCCCGCTGCGCCTGGGCTTCGAAGACGCTGCCCAGCGCACCGCCTCGCTCCCACGGCGCGGTAATCGTTTCCGCGATGCGCAGGCCCCACTCCGGATTGTCGTCCACCACAGCGTCGAGCACGCTGGTCTTCAGACTGCTGTCCGGCTCGAACGGCAGGCGCTCGTAGAGGTCGAACAGCGTTTGCGTCTCGCCCGCTCGCTGCAAGCGCCTCGCCAAAATATTGGCCCGGGCGGATGCCACCATCCGCCAACCGACGCCCTCGCCCCGGAGCAACTGCTGCATCAGCCGGAGCTGATCGGAAAGGGGACGATCCCACGGCCACGTGCCATTCACCAGATCGCTGACCTGATAAGGGGAGACATATTCCAGCGTCTGCAGCCAGGCCACCGCGTTGACCAGGCCATCGCCCTTCGCCTTGACGGTGGCCATGGCGAGGGCGGCGACCGAACGGGCCTCTCCGGGGAGTTGAGCCAGCGCTTGCTCCGCCTGCACCGGATCGACCTCGGCCCACTGCGCAAAAAGCGATCTCAAGAATGCGTTCCGGCGCTCCGAAGGCGCCCGCTGCAACAGCGCTTCGAGCAATCGAGGGTATTCCGTGGGCGCCAGCGTCTCGACATAGCGATCCATCCAGCCAAAGGCTCGCGAACCGCCCTCCTCCGTCAGCAGGTCGTCGATCAGCGCCCGGCGGCGCGCATTCAAAGTGGGTGACAGGCCGATATCGGGCCGCAAATCCGCCCAGGCTTTCGGCTCCGTCGCGGTCAATGCGGGCACCTCCGCGTCGGTGGCTTCCGGCGCCGCCGGAGCTTCCGCTTCTACCGGGGGCGGGGTTTCCACCAGCCGATAGCCCAGGCGCGTGGCTCCATAAACGCCCAGCACCGTCAGCGCCCAGCCGCTGAGCCAGAAGACCCAACGTTCGCGTCGGTTAGTGGCAGCGCCGAGCTTCATTGCGCCTCCTGGGCCAAGGCCTGTTGCACCTGCCAGAGCGGTGCCTGTTGACGTAGCAGCTGCTGAATCTCGATCGGCAAGGCCGGGTGATAAGCCAGTTTCACGCGTGCCTGCTCGGGCTCGGTCTCCAGCCAGGCCTGCGCGATCTGCGCGCTGATGCGTTGACGTTCGGAGCCTGCGGGCAAGAGCTGCAAGTCGTTGAAGGCGCCTTCCAGACTCCGATCCGCCAGCACCCGCCCCACCAGCATCCTGTCCCGCTCATTTTGATCGAGGTCCAAAGCACCCAATGTTTGCGCATAGAGCGCCGGGTCGCTTTCCCGTAACTTGCTCAGCTCTTCTCCGGCCATCTCGGTCAAAATCATCTCTTGAGTTGTATCCCCTTGCTCGGCGGTAGCGAACGCCTGGGGCAAGGTCGCCAGCACCCCGCGCGGATCGAGTTTCAGTTCGGCTAACAGGGCTGAGATCTCCAACAGGCCCGCACCCTCGCCGGAAAGCTCATCCGTATGCGCCTCCTTGAACGCCAGAAAGGCGGTGGGATCCTCTTGCGCCCATGCAGCCAGCATACTGGACGTTTGAAATGCCAGCGTCGGCGATGCTTCCTGAGCATGGCGCTTCCGGGCCACCATCAAGTCGGCCCATGCCTCTGCGGCAAAGGCATAGGTGCCTGAAGTCCGCGCGTTGCTTGCGAGCTTCTCAACCGCATCATTCAGCGCGCCTTCATCCAGCGCGCCGGTGTCCCCGGCCGCCCAGGCGTCGATTTCGCGACGCAGCCAGCGGCTCGTGCCATCCGCGTTTTCACTCACCGCCCAGTCCAACATGAAACCTGACATGGGACGCTCCAGCTCCGCCTCCTCGGCGCTGCCGTCGAGACTCCAGTGCAAGGCTTCGCCCGGAGAGGCGGCAGCCCAGCCGATCAAGGCGTTGAACAAGTCGACGCCGGGCTGCTCCCGCGCCAGCGTGACGACATCCTGCCCGCGCAGTTGGCCGAGCCGGAAACTGAGGTGGCCCGCGATGTGGAGATGTTCTCCGCTGCCCGGCGGCGGGTGCTCGGCCAGCCAGGCCAGCGCCTGTAGCGTATTTTCCGCGTCCAGCGAGTTGGCCATGGCGGTGCAGAGGTAGTAGCCCTCCAGATTATCCCCCGCCGCCAGCTTTTCCAACTCCCAGAGCTCCATGCCCAGCGCCTCATCGAACTGCACCGTGCCCGGCGCCGCGTAGCGCAACTGGCTCGAATAATCCACCCGATCAGGGCGCGATGACCGGCTCGTCGCCGCAGACGGGGCCCGATCGGTCGCGGGCGATGGCGGGGCGGGCGATTCCTGGGCGGGCGCAACCTCCGGGCGTGCCACGGCATAGGCGCCGTACAAGGACGCCAACCAACCCGCTCCCAGAATCACCTGCCAGACAGCCTTCATCTACGGCGGTTAGTGTGCTGAACCGCATCCCCCGGGGCAAGCGCGATCGCGCGCCAAGACAGACTTCATCTTGATCCACCGATCAGCGCCGGGAAAAACCGTTCGCCAAGCTTGGCGCGTCGTGTATGCTGGCTAGGTTGCCGAGTCCCACTTGAGAGCAAAGCCGTGATCCAGCGCCCAAATATCATCCTCATCGCCGTACAGTCGGTGGACGGTTTCATCACCTGCGGCGAAAGCAAGGGCACCGCCTTTGCCTCGCCCGCCGACCAGGAATGGTTTCAATTTGCGCTCCAGCAAATGCAGGCCGCCGTGTTTGGCTCCGGCACGTACGAGGCCGAGCGCGAGCGCATCCGCAACCACTTGACCGAGCAGCGGCCCAAATACGTGCTGACCCGCCACCCGGAGCGCTACGCCCACGAAGCCGTGCCCGGCCAGCTGGAATTTACCGCGGACTCGCCCGAAGCCCTCGCCCGCAGCTGGGGCGCCAAAGGGTGGGAGCGCGTCGGCCTGATCGGCGGCAGCGTCCAGCACGCGCGCTTTCTCGAGCAGGGGCTGGTCGACGAGCTGTGGTTGACCATCGAGCCCATGCTCTTCGGCCGGGGCCGCCCGCTCGCCCCCATCCAGGATACAATCGACCTGGACCTCGACCACGTGGAGCGCCTGACCGACCAGACTTTGCTGCTGCGCTACCGGGTAAGAGGCGCGGAAGGTTGACCCGGCTGAAAAGCGGGCACATCGTTCCCGCGTATGTCCAGTCGCTACGTCGTCATCATGGCCGGAGGCAAAGGCGAACGCTTTTGGCCCCAGAGCCGCCTCGAACGCCCCAAGCATCTGCTGCCCATCGTGGGCGACGAGCCGATGCTGACCCAGACCATCAAACGCCTGGGGGAAGTCGTGCCGCCGGAACGCGTGCTGATCATCACCAATGACGAGCAACGCGAGGCCGTGCTCGAGGCCTGCCCGATGCTGGCCCCCGAGAACGTGGTGGGCGAGCCCATGCCGCGCGATACCGCCGCCGCCGCCGGCCTGGCCGCCGTGCTCGTGAAGCACCGCGACCCGCAGGCCACCTTCGCCATGTTGCCGGCAGACCACGTGATCCACGACGCCGCGGGCTTCCAAGCGGTCGTCAAGGCCGCCTTCGCCGCCGCCGAGCAGGCCGAAACGCTCGTCACCATCGGCATTCAGCCCGACCAGCCGGCGACCGGCTACGGCTACATCCAGCGCGAGGGCGTGGCCGCCCAGGCCGAGGGCCGCGACGTCTTCGGCGTGAAGGAGTTCAAGGAAAAGCCCGACCTCAAGACCGCTCAGGCTTACCTCGAAAGCGGCAACTACTACTGGAATGCCGGCATGTTTTTCTGGACGGTGCCCGTCATCGCCAACTGCTTCGCCAGCTATACGCCGGAACTCTGGCAAGCCTTGCAGGCGATCGAACAGGGCCTCGATGCCGGTCAGGACCTCGGCCCATTGCTGGCCGAGCACTACCCGAAGCTCCAGAAAATCTCGGTCGACTACGCGATCATGGAGCCCGCCTCGCAGGAGAACAAGGTGCGCGTGGTCGAATCGGACTTCGATTGGGACGACGTCGGCGCCTGGCCGTCCATCGCTCGCCACTACCCGGCCGACGCCAAGGGCAACGTCGTGCGCGGCGCGTTGCTGACCCACGAGGCGCACGACAACATCGTGGTGAATGAAAAGGGGCACCTGACCGCGCTCGTCGGGGTGGACAACCTTATCGTGGTCCAGACCCAAGACGCCACGCTCATCGTGCCGCGCGACCGCGCCCAGGACGTCAAGAAACTGGTCAAGCAGCTCAACGAACACCCCGAGTGGAAGCATCTGAGCTAGACTCTTCGGCGGGCGTGCGCCAATAAAGGTGCATGCCCCGCTACCTCGGGATCGACTACGGAGAAAAACGCATCGGCCTCGCCTACGGGGACGAGTTGGGCGTGGCCACGCCGCTGCCCGCAGTCATCGAGCCCAATTGGGAGACGCGTGCCAAGGTGCTGGGCCAGCAGATCGCCCAACGCCGCATCGACGCCCTTGTCGTTGGCTACCCCTACAACATGGACGGCTCGGTCGGCTTCAAGGCGCGTGAAGTGGATGCCTTCATTGCGCGCCTGGAAGAACAGTTCGGCCTCCCCGTCCATCGCATCGACGAGCGCCTCACCTCCCACCAGGTCGAGACCCAGCTGCGCGCCATGGGCCGCAAGAACAGCAACGATCGCAAGACCCGGGCCACCGGCGAAATCGACTCCCGCGCCGCCAGCCTCATCCTGCAAGACTACCTCGACCTGCACCACCCCGCCCTCATGCCCGAGCCTTGGGACGAGGATTGAGCCTGCGCGACACGGGGCGCACTGCCTTTGCGGTTTTTGCCCTCACTTTGGACGCGACCAGGAATCAAGGGTCGAACATCTTGTCAAATGCAACGACACACATAGACTAGAATACGATGAAGGTCGAACTGCAGGATCCGGCAGTCATTGCCGAAGCGCAACGGTTAGCAGATGCTCGTCACGTTGGGCTAGACCAATTGGTCGAAGAGCTACTGCGTGAGCAATTTCGTCAGCCGAGCCGGATGCGCCCTTTTCCCACCTTTGATCTGGAATATCAGGAAGGGGTTGATCTCGAGGACAAGCAGCAAATCCAAGACCTTTTGGATCGCCACGGATGAAGCTGCCAGACGTCAACGTTCTGGTTTACGCAGCAGATCGTCAATCAAAGTATCATACCTCGGCAGCGTCCTGGTTGGAGGAAACCATCAGCCTCAAGGCGCCGCTGAGGATTCCCTCTCACGTCGTGATAGGGGTTGTGCGCATCCTGACGCACCCGCGCATTTACAAAAGCCCGCTAACTGCCGCCGAAGCCTTTTCTTTTATCGGCAGCCTGCAAGCAGGCGACTTTCACTTGCTTCTCCCCGGCGAAAGATACCTTGAGATCTTCCGAAACCTGTCGATCGATCTGAAGGCAGTCGGGAATTTGATACCCGACCTTCATTTGGCAGCCCTGGCACTGGAGCACGATTGTGAATTGGTTACTTTCGATCGCGATTTCGAAAAGGTAACCGGCCTCCGGACTTACCGACCCCGCTGATTTCCCCGCACCCCGGGCTTGGCATCCACGAGCGCAACGGTAAGGTGAGGATGCGATCGCGAGCACAGGCCATGAAGCGACTCTACATCATCAAGCTCGGCACGACCTTCCCCGACACCTTGCAGCGGCTGGGTGACTTCGACCGCTGGACGACCATCGCGCTGGGGCCGCTGGAGACGCCGGTAGAGGTGGTCGACGCCACCCGGGTCGTGGAGCTGCCGGCACCCCACGCCTGCGCCGGCGTCGTGATCACAGGCTCGCATGCGATGGTGACGGACAATCTGCCCTGGAGCGTGCACGTCGAGCGGTGGATCCCGGCGTTGTTGGAGGCAGCGGTGCCGATCTTCGGGGTATGTTACGGGCACCAGTTGCTGGCCCGCGCGGCGGGCGGTGAAGCCGGCTACCACCCGAGGGGTCAGGAGATCGGCACCGTCGAAGTCGAGCGGCTGCCCGCCGCCGCGCAAGACCCGCTGTTTCGGGACCTGCCGGAGCGCTTTGCCGCCCACACCACCCATTCGCAAACGGTACTGCGCCTGCCGTCCGAGGCGGTGCACCTCGCCCGCAATGCCTTCGAGCCCCACCACGCATTCCGCGTCGGCCCGTCGGCCTGGGGCGTGCAGTTCCACCCGGAATACACGGTGGAGATCATGCGGGCGTACATCGAGGAGCAGACGGCCGGGATCACGGCAGCCGGCCAGGATGTGCCAGCGCTGCTCAACGGCGTCCGCGAAACCACACTCGCCGCCCAGACAATCCGCAACTTCGGGCGCCTCGTGGATCAGCGCCTGACCGGACGCATTGCCCAGGCAGTCTAATGCCACGCGACACTTGCGGTGATTTCCCGCGGTCCCGCGCTTGGCAAATGCGGCGGGCGGCCTTAAAGTGGCGCATACAAGCGGCTAAACCCTAACCCGCGAGATACCCTTTATGGCGAAACGAATTGGAGTAGTGCTCTCTGGCTGCGGCGTGTTCGACGGCGCAGAAATCCATGAATCCGTGCTGACGCTGCTGGCGCTGCACCGCGCGGGCGCCGAACCGGTCTGCTATGCCCCCAACACCGACCAGCTGCACGTGATCAACCACCTCACCGGCGAGGAAATGCAGGAAAAACGCAACGTGCTGGTCGAAGCGGCCCGCATTGCGCGCGGCAAGATCGGCGACCTCGCGGGCGCCAAGGTGGACGATTTCGACGGCCTCGTCTTCCCCGGTGGCTTCGGCGCCGCCAAAAACCTCTGCACCTTCGCGGTGGACGGTCCCAACGCTAAGATCCACCCGCAGGTGGCGCGCATCGTCAAGCAGACCCGCGCTGCGGGCAAGCCGATCGGCTTTCTCTGCATCTCCCCCGCTGTCGGCGCGCTCGTGCTGGGTGAGGAGCATGTCGAACTGACCATCGGCAACGACAAGGACACGGCGCAGGGGCTTGAAAAGCTGGGCGCCAAGCACTTTGACTGCACCGTGGACGAGATCCACGTGGACGAGGAGCGCAAGGTCGTCTCCTCCCCCGCCTATATGCTGGGGCAAAACGTAGCCGACGTCGCAACCGGCATCGAGCGACTCGTGCAACAGGTCGTCGACTGGGCCTAGGGCGCTCCCCCCGCGTTTCCGGGGTTGCACCGCAGCCCCACCTTTTCTTTGCTGGAGCCTGCATGACCCGTCCGATGCGATACTTCCGGTGGCCCGCCCTGTTCATCCTGGGCGTGGCCTTGCACGGGCAGTTGACGCCCGATGCACCGCTGAAGAACTTCCGCCTGCCCATGTTTGGCGAAAGCTCATACAAGACGTGGGAGATCCGGGGGGACGAGGGTCGCTACATCAGCGACACCCGCGGCGAGATCAAGGGGCTGGAGATGGTCATCTATTCCGGTCGCGAAGATCTGCAGGTGCTCGGTCGCATCGAAACGCCCTTCGCTGAAGTGGACCTGGCCGATCGCACCGCCCATGGCGACTCACCCCTGCACATGGAAGGCCCGGGCTTTACCATCGACGGCGAAAACTGGAACTGGAGCGGCAACGAACGCCTGCTCCAGATCCAGGAAAAGGCTCGCGTTGAAATCACCGATTCACTGATCTTGCTCGAATGATCCGGCTCCGCCTTGTTTGCCTCCTCGCCCTGCTCGCGACTGCGACCTTGGGCGCCCAGACGCCGTCCTCAACGGACGCGGAGATCCCACGCACCGTCATCACCAGCGAGGAGATGGAGTGGCAGGGCACGCCGATCCAGAACTTCTTCTATTTCCAGGGCGACGTGAAGGTGCAGGGCAACAACCTCGAGCTGGCCTGCGACCGCCTGAGCGTCACCACCACGGCCGAACGCGAAAAGGAAGGCACCGTCGGCCAGATCGGCCCCGTCCAGGAAATCATCGCCGAAGGCAACGTGCACATCAGCCAGGCCGGCCGCGAAGCCTTTGCCGGGCGCGCGGAAATGGATACCGAAAAGGGCACCGTGACGCTCCGGCAGGAGCCGCGCGTCGTGCAGGGCGAGACCGAGATCCTGGCCGACCGCGGTTACATGCTGGTGCTGTACAAGGACGAGATGAAGATCCGCCTCGTGCCCGATCCCGACATTCCCACCCCGGCCAACAGCCGCTCGCGCCTGAAGTTGGGCGGCATGCCCAATATGGGCCTCGAGCAGGCGGAAGAAAAGATCACCACCGGCAAGCAGCTGGCCCCCGCCGCCGACCTGCCGCCGCGTGACGAACAGGAAGTCGCCAACCCCGCCGAATAGCGCACGCCATGCCCGTTGCTTCTCCCACTGCACATAACGGCACCGCGCGCATCGAGGCCAAGGGCCTGCGCAAGGACTACGGTCGCCGCTCGGTCGTTCAAGACGTCAATCTCTCCGTCGATGCAGGCGAAATCGTCGGCCTGCTAGGCCCGAACGGCGCCGGCAAGACGACCTCCTTTTACATGATCGTGGGGCTGGTCGCGGCCACCCACGGTCAGGTCTTCCTCAATCAGGACGAAATCACCCGGCTGCCGATGTATCAGCGCGCGCGGCTCGGGATCGGCTATCTGCCGCAAGAGGAATCCGCCTTTCGTAAGCTGACGGTCGAGGACAACCTCGCCGCCATCGCCGAGACCCTGCGCCTGCGGCCCAACGCGCGCAAAAAGTGGGTGGACCGCCTCCTGGAAGAGCTGGGGCTCGAAGACCGTCGCAAACAGAAGGCCTTTACCCTGAGCGGGGGCGAGCGCCGCCGCCTCGAGATCGCTCGCGCCCTGGTCACCTCCCCGCAGTTTCTCTTGCTGGACGAGCCCTTCAGCGGCGTCGACCCCATCAGCGTCTCGGAGGTCAAAAACATCGTGGTGAGCCTCAAACGCCGCGGCATCGGCATCCTCATCACCGACCACAATGTGCGCGAGACCCTCAGCATCGTGGACCGCGCCTACCTCTTGCACGAAGGGCGTGTGCTGGTCGAGGGCGACAGCGATTACCTGCTCAAGAGCGAAGACGCCCGCCGGGTCTACCTCGGGCACGACTTTAATCTTTAATTGCCGCTAGCCCTCCGTATGCTTGGTGGATGCCGCCACGCCCCCAGCCGAAAATCCCCGATAGCGTTACCGTCCAGAAGTTTTTCGACGGCCTGCGCGAAGCGCTCAAACTGACGGTCGTTCAGGGAGAAAAGGGGCTCTCTCACCAGATCCGCGACAAGTCGCTCAACCGTCCCGCGCTGGCCCTCACGGGTTATTTCAAGACCTTCGGGCACAAACGCGTCCAGCTCTTCGGCGCCGGCGAGATGATGTACCTGCGCGACCTGCCGGCGGAACGCCAGCACGAGGTGCTGATGGAGATGGCCGACCGCCACATCCCCTGCCTGCTCATCACCCGCAATTATCAGCCGACGCCCGCGATGGAGCACGTGGCCCGCGAGCGCGGCATCCCCCTGCTGCGTTCGCCGCTCACCAGCCGCGACGTCGCCAACGCCGCCACCGTGTGGCTCGAGCACGAGTTCGCCCCCCGCATCGCAGAGCACGGCACGCTGATGGACATCAAGGGCATCGGCACCCTCATCCGCGGCAAGAGCGGCGTGGGCAAGAGCGAGTGTGCGCTGGCCCTGATCGAGCGCGGCTACAGCCTGGTGGCAGACGACCTCGTCTACATCCGCCTGATCAACGAAAACGAGCTCCAGGGGCGCTCCAGTGAGCTCAACCGCGGCTACATGGAATGCCGCGGGTTGGGCATTGTGAACATCGCGGAGATGTTCGGCATCCGGGCCGTGCGCCTGAGCAAGAACATCAACCTCGTGGTGACCTTCGAGGAATGGAAGAGCGGCATGGAGGAAGACCGGACGGGCCTCGAACAACATACCTTCGAGGTGCTCGGACAAGAAGTTCCTCACATCATTTTACCGGTGCGACCGGGGCGGGATTTGGCACGCCTCGTCGAGGTGGCAGCCATGATCCAGGCACTCAAGCAAATTGGGCACGATCCGGCTAAAGTCTTCAACGAGCAGCTGATATCCTACATGGCGCAGAATCCGCCCTCCCTTTCCTAACGGATGCGTGTCTAGAAAAATAGTGGGTGTACCGCTTCAAAAATAAGGCAACATTTTTGTGACAAGAGTTATTGGAAATCGCGTGTGAACAACTTGTGCAAAAGATAGGATTGAAACCTCGGGTCGGCTGGGAATAACTTTGTCCCATCCTGCCTGTGCTGTCACCGCAATGGAGCTTCCAGCTTCGAGCGTCGGCATCGCTTATCCGGGAATCGATCATCATTCCGACGCAAGTCGTTGATTATCATCATTATTTCACTACCAATGGGCCAGCTTGAACGAATTTCTATCCAGGGAGGCTTTGTCTCTAAACGCGGCAATTGCCGGGAACTGACGTCGATGCAACAGCAGACGCCGACTGTGGCGTGCTCGCGCGCCCAGTGTGAATAAAACCCGCTAATCCAGCCGTCTGCCATGTCGCTAACGTCTGTAACAAATGACACCTGGACCACTCTCCGCGCCGACCTCGAGGCTACGCTGCCCCGAGATGTATTCGTGACGTGGATCGAGCCGCTCCGGGCCGAGATAGTCGGTGATGACACGCTGTTGATCATCGCCCCGAACGACTTTGCCGCCATCTGGCTCGAGGACAACTACCAGGACCTCCTGCGTGAGAAATTGTCCACTATCGGCAACGGGGAACTGGAGCTGGAAATCACCAGCCGCCAGAGCGGGGAAGAATCCGCCTCCCAGCCAACCGGGACCAGCGAGCCTTTCACGGCGCCGCCCTTCCGCGACCACGAGCGCAGCAATACCAAGAACGGTCGCGACAAGAAGCGCCGCCCGGCCTACCTCAACCCGCGCAATACGTTCGACAACTTCATCGTCGGGCCGTCCAACCAGTTGGCCCACGCCGCCGCCCTCGCGGTGGCCGCCCAACCGGGCAACGCCTACAACCCGCTCTTCCTCTATGGAGACACCGGGCTGGGCAAGACGCACCTCATGCACGCCGTCGCCCACGCCATCCAGGCCAACGACCCGGACGCGCACGTCGTCTACGTCTCGTGCGAGAAGTTTACCAACAAGTTCCTCAAGGCGATCCGCGAAAACACGCTCGACGAGTTCCGCAAGTTTTACCGCAAGGTGGACGTGCTGCTGATCGACGACGTGCAGTTCCTCGAGGGCAAGGAGCGCACCCAGGAGGAATTCTTCCACACCTTTAACGAGCTGTTCGAGAGCCAGCGCCAGATCTGCCTCTCCAGCGACCGCCCGGCCAGCGAGATCTCCCGCCTCGAGAGCCGCCTCGTCTCCCGCTTCCAGTGGGGTATGATCACGGATATCCAGGCGCCGGACCTCGAAACCCGCGCCGCGATTCTGCGCAAGAAGGCCCAGGCCCTCGGTTACACCAACCTGACGGAGGAGATCTTCAACTTTCTCGCCATGCGGGTGACGCGTAACGTGCGGCGGCTCGAAGGCGCGCTGCTAAAGGTCGCCGCCTACGCCAAGCTGACCAAGCACCCGCTCGACCTGACCATGGCCGAGCACTTGATCAAGGACATCCTGCAGGAAGAACAAAGCCAGCAGGTAACGATCGAGAAGATCCAGCGCAAGGTGGCCGACTACTACGACCTGCGCATGGGCGACATGTCCAGCCGCCGCCGCCCCAGCAACATCGCCTTCCCGCGCCAGATCGCCATGTATCTGAGCCGCATCCTCACCAGCCACCCGCTGAAGGAAATCGGCGACTCGTTTGGCGGTCGCGACCACGGCACCGTCATCCACGCCTGCCGCCAGGTGGAAAACATCATGGAGCAGGACCCCGAGGTGAAGCGCGCCGTCGAATACCTCACGCGCCAGATCAACGGCCAGCAGCCGTAGCCCTCGCCCCCCCTTTTACGCAAAAGCCCCGACTCAGACCGAGCCGGGGCTTTTTGCTGGGTCGAAAAATCGCTTCGACGCGTACCTACAGTGCGTCCGGGCGGAAGATCATCAAAAGCTCCGCGCGCGCCACCGTCTCGGGCTGGCGCTGCAGCCACTGGGCAATCGCGCGCTCCTTGGGGGCCGAGAGCGCATCGGCCAGCCGACGCCCGCGGTATTCGCGCGTCACGGGATCGGCCACCAACAGATCCTTCAGCAGCACCTCCACCTGCTCCGGCAGGCGGTCATGACGCGCGATGGACTTCAGGGCCGCGATGTCCGGCGCATCGCCGGTCACCTCCGTCAACCACAGGCCTACCTCGCGCTCCGCCGGTGAAATCTCCGGTGCGTCGAACGGCACGGCCTCCGGTGCCTTGTGCATGGCCAGCGAGGCGAGAAAGCCCAGCAGAAAGGCGATGCCGATGGAGGCCAGCCAGGAGAGGCCGTACATCAACGTGCCGAGGTAGCGCGCGCTCTTCACTGTTGCTGCTGTTGCTGGTTTTGCCGGGAGGCCTGCTGGTGCTGGGGCGTGCGCGACTGGAACTGGCGCTGCCCCTGCAGCTCGGCTGCCCGCACGGGATCGTAACCGGGGATGCGTCCTTCGTCGAAGTCGATCAGGTCGCACACGCACACGATATCGCGCACCCGCTCGGGTGTGCCCATCTCGGTCAAGGCCTCGGCCAGGAACTCGCGCCCTGCCTCGGTCTGGCCCTTGTGCGTCACCTCGCGATTCCACTGGGCGGCCTCGACGTTTTCCGGAAAGAGCTCCTGCAGGCGGGTAAACAGCGCCGTTTCGTCCGGATCGTGCGCCTTCACCGCCGCCACCACATCCTGCGGATCGACGCCCAGGTGCATGCAGAGGAAGCGGTCGAAGCCGCGGCAAAAATTCTTCTGGTAGCTCTTGGGCAGTTCGCCGCGCAGGTGTTTGCGGATCTTGGCCAGGAAGCGCGGCAGGTGCATCAGGCCGAAGGTGAGGTCGGGCTGGTAGGGAGACGGCAGGTCGCGGCAGATGGCGCCGGTGGGGCCGAGAGGTTGTTCGCTCATGCCCCTCACTCTGTTGCGGGCAGGGGCCGGAGTAAAGCCACAAGCAGCCGTGCACGGACCATCGACCGGGCAGAATGCGCTCTGCAACGTCCGCGCCAGTTGATTGATGCTGAAGGAATTGCGCGAATGGCCGTTTTTACCGGCCGCAGATCAAGAATCACATCGCGGATTGCAAGCTGGTATCAACCCTGCATATTTTGACCCAAGTTACGACCTTACGCTGACCTATCCACATGCGCGTTCTGCTCACTTCCCACGGTTCTACCGGTGACATCTACCCGATGATTCGCCTCGGCCGGGCCTTGCTGGATGCCGGCCACGAATGCCGCTTTGCCACCACGCCCTTCTTTCGCGAGGAAGTCGAGCGCGCGGGCATCTCCTTTGTCCGCCTCCCACCGGACTGGAACCAGGCGGGCTTTGCCGAGGCCATGCGGGAGCTGACCCACGCCAAGAACGGCCTCGAGACCCTGCAGAAGATCTACGATGAGGCCCTGCCCTACGCCGACGAGATCTTCCAGATCCTGCTGGATAACCTGCCGTGGGCCGACGTCTTTTGCCTCAGCTACGTGTTCGGGCCCATGGGGCAGCTCGCGCGCATGTGTGACGTGCCGGTGGCAACGGCCAACTTCGCCCACCACGTCATCCCATCCTCCCAATACCCGCCGGAGCCCCTGCCCCGCCTGCTGGTGTGGCCCAAGATCATCCGCCGCCCGTGGAACAAGATCCTCTGGAAGGTCGTCGACAAGTTTATCATCTGGCGCATCCATCAGGCCATTCACCCGGCCTACGAGCGCAACGACGTGCCGCTGCCCCGCAGCTTTCTGCTCGAGCCGGCCGATCTCTCGCTCGTGATGGTCTCGAAGGCGCTCTTCGAGCCCAAGACGCTGTGGAGCGACCGTTTTGTCTTCACCGGCTACCTGCGTTGGCAGAGTGAGGAAAATCCGGAGATCGAGGCTGCGGTCAACGCCTTCTGCGAAGGTCAGCGCGTGCCGGTGCTCACCTTCGGCAGCGTCACCTTTGAGCAGGCGCGCCACGTGATGCACCGCTTCATGAGTAACTGGCCGCGCGGCAAGAAGATCATCGTGCAGGCCGGGTGGGCCAACCTGAGTTTCGAAACGCCGCGGCCCGACGTGAAGTTTATCGGCAAAGTTGCGCACGATCAGCTCTTCCGCCACGCCTCGTGCGTGATCCACCACGGCGGGGCCGGCACCACCGGCACCGTCCTGCACGCCGGTGTGCCCCAGATCATCATCCCCCATATCGGCGACCAGTGGTTTTTCGCCGACGAGATCGAGCGCCTGGGCGTGGGCATCGAGCTGAAGCGCAAGAAGTGGCCGGAAAACCTCGCGCGCAGCGTGCGCAAGGTCGAGGGCAGCAAGCGCATGAACCGCCGGGCGGCGAAAATGGCCGAAGTGCTCGAGCAGGAAGACGGGCCGGGCAACGCCGTTGCCGCGCTGGAGCGCCTCGCTCGCGAAGGCCGCAAGCCCGAGGTGATGGACATCGACACCGGCGCGATCCCCGTGACGGAGATGCCCCTGCACGTGCCGCCGCGCGAGGGGCAGGCGTCGCCGCGCTAACGGGCCCACGTTGCAGGCTTGCGCAACAGGATTCGGACGGTAGGATAGGGCACAACCGGCTCCCCCGCCCTATCACCCCAATCCCCTACGCATATGTCCGTGTTTCCGCGCCTGCTGCCGGTTCTCACGCTGGGCCTTGCTGTGTCCAGCGCCAGCGCCACCCAACTCGTCGAGCTGAAGGTGCTCGACGAAGGCTACCTGATGGTCCACTTCCGCGATGGCGAAGTCACCCACCGCGACGACGCTACCGGGCCGTGCGCCTATCGTGGCGCCTGCAATGACAGCAATTCCGATACGGTCATCCGCTATGAGCCGGAGCTCGACCTCGCGACGGCCGATGCCGCCGCCAGTTGGACCCTGCAATCCAGCGACGATGCCCGCTATGGTTCATCGGGCCAGCCCGTCAGCGCCGTCTACCGCAAGTCCAAGCTCAACGGCATGGCCCAGCAAGGCTGGGACAGCCAGGCCAACGACTTTCACTACGAGTACACGATGGAGCACTACCTCTACCTGCGCCTGCCCGAGGCACTGGAAGAGGGCAAAAGCTACTCCCTCGCGATCGCCAGCGGCACCGGCACCGACGTGACCCAGGAAGCGTTTACCTTCGACCCCTTCCACAACCGCAGCGAAGCGATCCACATCAACCTCGCCGGTTACTCCACCCTCGAGGGCGTCAAGGCGGCCGACCTCTACCAGTGGATGGGCAGCGGCGGCCCCCGCGATTACACCGCCTTCGAAGGCAACGACGTCTATCTCTACAACGTGGAGACCGGGCAGCACCAGCGCGTGGGGGAAGTGACCTTCTGGAAAGATGAGGCGGCTGAGATGTCCGGCTATCACATGGTCCGCTCGCCCGTCTGGAACGTCGACTTTACCGGCTTCAACCAACCCGGCACCTACCGGCTCGCGGTCGAAGGCGTCGGCTGCAGCGAAGACTTTACGATCGAGCCGACCGCCTTCGAGGCCCCCTACACCGTCTCCGTGCGCGGCTTTTACTACATGCGCATCGGGCAGGCCGACGTGGGCCTGGTGCCTGTTCCACGTCAACCGCTCTATATCCCCGGCGAAAGCCCCGCCGACACCAAGGTCTACCTGACCACGATGCAACCTTACCACCCGGACTGGGACAGCTTCTCCAGTGGCGACGTCTGGGATCGCCCGGAAGACTGGGACGCCTACCGCCAGGACGGCGACCCCACCAACCCCAATGCCTGGGGCGGCCACTCGGACGCGCTGGATTGGGACCGCCACCTCGGCCACGTCTCCATCATTTACGATTTGCTGCTGCCCTACGTGCTGACCGGCGGGGCGCTGAACGACGACGACCTCGGCATCGCCGAGAGCGGCAACGGCATCCCGGACCTGCTGGATGAAGCGCGCAACGAGGTCGACTTCTGGCTGCGGCTGCGCGATGGCGACGGCTATTCCCACGGCCTCACCAACCCCACCGGCAGCAACGTGTTCTATCAGGCCGGCGCCACTCCCATTGCCGCCTGGGCCAACGCCGCCAACGCCGCCATGCTTGCCGACTGCTTCCGCCTCGCCGGGTTGAGCGACCTGCAGGCGCAATACCGCGCCGCGGCCGAAGAAGCCTACCACTATGCCGACCAGTTGCCGGACCCAATGCTCGATACGCTCCAGAACGTGGGTGAAGCCGACCTGCGCGGGCGCGACTTCAAGCAGCTTGCCGCGGCCTACCTCTACAACGTGACCGGCGAGACGGCTTACGAAAACGTGGTGCAGGCCGAAAGCCGCGCCACCAGCGATACGGCCGAACTCGCCCACGTCGGCGCCTTCAACCAGATCTGGGCCACCGCCGGCTATCTGCAGACGCCCCAACCAGTCCACTACCCAGACCTCCAGGCCCACATGCGCGCCGCCGTGGTCTATCAGGCCCAGCAGAAGGAGGTCGCCTACAGCCAATCGCGTCCCTCGCGCCGCGCCACGGACAACACCACCGGCTATTTCCACACCATCCAGTTTGTGCACCGCACCCTGGTCGCACACGCCGTCACGACCGACTCGGATCAGCGCGCCGCCTTCCTCGACGCCCTGACTCTTGAGGCCGACTGGGGGCTCGGGCGCAACCCGCTCAACCTCATCCAGATGACCACCGCCACCACTAGCCTGGCGGACAAACGCAGCGTGACCGACGCCTACACCTCCGGGCGCGACGACGGCACCCCCGGCATGCACCCGGGCCACACGCCCTACATGAACACCGATGACTGGGCGCCGGCCATGATCATGGGCCGCCCGAGCTGGATGACGAGCAAGGCCTACCCGAGCTTCGACCAATGGCCGCGCGCAGAGGGCTACTTCCCCACCCGCTACGTCTGGTCGCACACGGAGTTCACGCCCCAGCAGACCATGCGCGGCAAGATGGCGCTCTACGGCTACCTCTACGGCCTGGAAAAGCAAAACGCGCCCGCCGCAGCACCCGAGGTGACGGCAGTCGAGATCATCGACGGCCAGCCTGCGGCCACCCTGCAAACCGAGCCCGACCACGCCTACCAGCTCCAGTCGTCCACTGATTTACAAACCTGGCAGCCCGTCGGGGCGGCGATCACCGGCACGGGCTCTGCCCAACAGCTCCCCCTGCCACTACAGGGCAGCGGCCCGACCTTCTGGCGCGTGCTCGAGCAGTAGGCTCCCCTACCGGTGCTTGCCGGCGAGCATGTCGAAGAAGAAGCCCAGGCGATCATCGTCGGGTGAATCCCGGTGGCCAAACCAGAAACCGGACACCGTGCCGATGAAAACGTAGAGGAAGTCGCTCGCGGCCAGATTCTCGCGCCACATCTGACCGTAGAACACCAGGTCGAAGCTCAGCATGCCAGCCACTGGATCCAGCCCGTGGCTGGCCGCATAGTAGTAGGCAAACGGGAATGTGAGCGACAACACGCAGGCGAGGCAGCTTCCTAGGCCGCTGATCAGCCCGAACTTCCAGTCGAGGCCTCGCCCGCAGTCTTTCTTCGGGCGATACGTCCGCATCCTCATATAGACTGAACTAGTGCCCATGGACCGGATTCGACCGGTCCATTTTTTTGTGCTCCGGACACACCTTTTGCCGAGACTATAGCACCCTTTTCCTTGCCAGATGCACGCAAAACCCTCCCCGCTCTTGCCAAGGAAGCCATGTGATGGTTGAGGTACTGGCATGGAAGAGGCTGAGCAAAAGAAGCCCGACAATGTCATCTGGCGGGTTTCCAAATACCTGTTTCGCTACCCCAAGCTTTTTTGGATCACGCAGGCGCTGGCCATCAGCATGGTCTTGTTGATGATCGCCGTGCCCAAGGTGGTCGAGGCCATCCTGGAGAATATCGCGTCGACCGGTGAATACAGTGCGCTGTGGGGCGGCACCGCCATTATCGTCGCCCTGTATGTCGGCAGCGAGGTGTGCAACGGCCTGCGCATCGCCGTCAACAACACGCTCGAGCAAAAGGTGCTGTTGGACATGCGGCGAGACCTGCACCACAAGCTGCTGCACCTGCCCGTCTCGTTCTTCGACCAGCGCAAGAGCGGCGACGTCTCCAATCGCGTGACCGAAGACGTGATGGCGGTTGAGCGCGCGCTGCTCGACGGCACGGAGCAAGGCGGGCGGGCGATCGTCATGCTCGTGGGCGTCACAATCATGCTCTTCATCACCAATCCCTTTCTGGCCTGGTTCGTGTTCCTGCCCATTCCCATCCTGCTCGTCGTCGGCTACTTTTACGCCAAAGGGTCGCGCAAGATCTGGAAAAAGGTGCGCGACTCCTCCGGCGACCTCAACAGCTTGCTGATTGAGGACATCCAGGGCAACCGCCTGATCCAGACCTTCTCCCTGCAGGACCGCGAGAGCCGTCGCTTTGAGCATCAGGCGGGCGAGGTGAAGAAAAACACGCTGCGCGCCATGTACCGCTGGGCGAAGTACAACCCCTTTACCAGCGTGATGACCAAGCTCGGCACGGGCAGCGTCATCGCGGTCGGCGGCTACCTCATCATCAGCGGCCAGGGCAACTTCGAGATGCCGCAACTGGTCGGCTTCCTCATGTATGCCTACATGATTTACGAACCGCTGGGTCAACTGCACGGCATCAACCACCTCGTGGCGGCAGGTCGGGCGAGCGGCACGCGCGTCTTCGAGATCCTCGATGCGCCGATCGAGGTGCAGGACCCGGCACAGCCCAAGCCCTTCCCGCAGGGCATGGTGAAGGTGCACTACGACCACGTTTCCTTCGGCTATCCGGGGCGCCCCGAAGTGCTGGAAGATTTCAACCTGACCATCCCGGCGGGCAAGGTCACCGCCCTGGTCGGCCACACCGGCGCCGGCAAGAGCACCGTCGCCAACCTCTCGATGCGCGCCTACGACGTGACGGACGGGCGCATCCTGCTTAACGGCATCGACCTGCGCGAGCTCTCCCTGCACGACATCCATGCCAAGATCGGCCACGTCGCCCAGGACCCGTTCCTCTTTGAGGGCACGGTGCGCGACAACCTGGGGCTGGCCCGCGCCGACGCGACCGAGGCAGACATGCGGGCCGCGCTGGAGGGCGCCGCCGCGTGGGACTTCGTGCATCGCCTGCCGCAGGGCCTCGACACCAACATCGGCGAAAAGGGCATCCGCCTCTCCCAGGGGGAAAAGCAGCGGCTGACCATTGCGCGCGTGCTGCTGAAGAATCCTCCCTTCGTAATCCTCGACGAGGCCACGGCCTCCGTGGATACGCTGACGGAGCGCCTGATCCAGGAAGCGCTGGAGAACCTGATGAACGAGCGCACGGTGCTCGTTATCGCCCACCGCCTCTCCACCGTGCGCAAGGCCGACCAGATCGTGGTGCTCGAGCGCGGGCGCATGATCGAACGCGGCACGCATGACGAATTGTGCGGGCAGGGCGGCCACTATGCGCGCCTCTGGTCCTACCAGCAGGACATCATTCCTGAGGCAGAGCCCGTGCTCGAAGACTGAGGCGCGCAGCCCCTGCCTTGTGAATTTGACGTTGCTAAAGCCCCATCGTCATGCAGGCTATCCCCTTGAGATCCCCCTTTTCTCGGTCATTCCATGGAGCATACCATCACACTAACGGTAAAAAACAAGATGGGCATTCACGCCCGACCCGCAGCGATGATTGTCCGGATCGCAAACAAGTATCCGGCCGAGGTCTATGTCGAGAAAGACGACGAGCAAGTAAACGGCAAGAGCATCATGGGCCTGATGATGCTCGCAGCAGGGCAAGGCTCCAACTTGCGTTTTACCGCTTCGGGTGAAGGCGCCGAGCAAATGTTGGAGGATCTTTCCGGCTTGTTTGAGCGCAAATTCGAGGAAGCCTGACGCGGCCGTATAGACGACTTTTTTACCCTATGGCGTCACCTTGCACGAAGGTGACGCTTTTTTGTGTACCACTACTTGCAACTGCACGATCCTCTTAGATGCCATTGGCGTCAGGCATGCAATTCGCCTGCATATATTGTCAAACTGGGGTACGTATTTCCGCGTATTTTGCACTTTTTTTGCGCTTTGCCCGGTGTTGGGCAACATGCAGCCAGGGAAACCCCTTAATTTTGCTAAAAATGCATAAGGCCCGATTTGGCTACTTCGGTGCAGGTGCATAAAAAGCATACTGCAACGTAATGCTCCGTACTTTTGCTTACGCCAAACCCTACTATTCTTTCTGTTTACAAATTATAAACATTTCGCCACTGCATCCTGCATTTACGTGCCATTTGCCATGGCTATCTGCGCGGATTCAGGCTCTTTAAGGGACTCTGGGGGTGACGAATCAAGAGGGACACCGCGGTCGGACCGACCGTTGACAGCTTTTAATCAATCGACCACGACACACCACAATGATTTCGCGCACCGTAGCGTCACTTTCCACCCTTCTCTGCCTGTCACTGACTCCCGCATATAGTGCCACGACAGGGATCGACGCTCAACAGCTGACGGCAGATTCCGCCGACCAAGTTTCCTGGACGACCAGCAATCTGGAAACTTGCCAGCCGGATCTGCAAGCACTCCAGGGAAACGGCTACGCCCTCAGCTCGCCGGACTTCGGGACAAACTACCTGTCCACGCAGTTCAGCGCGCGGAAGGTGGGCAAGCTGTCCGTCGAAATCCGCCTTTCCCGTGCGGTTGACGTGCCCTACCGCGGCACCAGCCCGGGCATGCGGTTGAACTTCGGCGGTGACGACCTGATCGTCGCTTTCTCGCCTGACGGCCAACGCATCCAACACGCGGGCGACCTCGGCAACAACTACGGCGGCCCCGGCTTCGTGCCCGGACAATGGTACCGCGTGGAGCTGACCTGGCAGAGCGACGGCCTGCAGCTGCAGTATTTCAACGCCAACGGCCAGGCCCTGACCAGCCCGCAGTCCCTGCCTTTCAAGGACGAAGAACAGGCCGCCCGCTGGCTCGGCACCGGCGAAGTCCGCCTCGGCTCCTTCAATCACCTGGCCTCCTGCGACGGCACCGACAGCACGGTGGACGTGCGCAACTTCAAGCTCGAAGGCCTGCCCGAAGTGAGCAGCGAAGAGCAAGTCAGCGATATCGCCTACACGCACCCGGATCTCGTGGGCCTCGACGGCATGATCCACGAGTATGCCGACTTTGGCGCCAAGACCAAGGTGACCTACGACGCCGCGGACGGCGTGATCGGCCTCTACAATCCGCGCTACGCCACCAGCCACTTCGAAATCGAAGCCGACGGGGCCGCCATCAAGACTTTCAGCACCGAGTTCCGCCTCTCCCACCCCGTGGCTGCCGGCAGCCGCGTGGATGGCCCGGGCCTGATCGCCCGCTTCGGCTCGCGCTACATCTGGGTCCGCTTCACCAGCGACGGCCAGCGCATCCAATGGGGCGGCACCGACGGCGCCCACTACGGCGGCCTTCCCTTCCAGCCGGGCGTGTGGTATCGCATCACCCTCAATTTCTTCGGTGATCGCATCGAGATCGTCTACCACGACAAGGACGGCAACCAGCTCGCCAGCTTCTCTATGCCCTACAAGCAAGGCAGCGGCATCGAAGATTGGCGCGGCCCAGGCTTCATCCAGGTCGGCAACTTTAACGACAAGGCCACCGAGTCCGACAGCTTGACGCGCCTGGAAATGCGCAAGATCGAGCTCGAGAACGGCACCAAGGTCACCTTCGGCACCAGCTGGCTCACCCGCCACGTCTACAGCCGCAACGAAGGCGAGCAGAAGATCAAGTTCCAGTACGACAACCTGTCGCTCAGCCGCCGCGCCGGCAAGCTGACGCCGATGCTGGACGGGGTCGCGCTCTCCGAGCCGGTCGACTTCGACCTGCCCGCCCTCTCCTCGGGCCAACTCGAGCTGCCCTTCGCCCCCAAAGACTTCAAGCCCGGCGAATATGACCTGGAGCTGGTCATGCACATCGACGGCAGCGACGACGAAGTGCTCAAACTCCCGCTGACCGTGGCCAAGCGCCGCAGCGCCGACGAGCTGCCCTATGAGACCTGGAACCGCTTTGACGTGGAACAGCTCGACCAGACCGCCACCTGGGGCTTCAACCAAAACAAGATGTGGTCCAGCCTGCTCGGCCTGCCGACCCGTGAACAGCTCGACGCCCACCTGGCCAAGGGCTTCACCCACGGCGGCCACCTCGGCTCCACCACCTGGCTTTACGAAGAAAAGCGCCCGACGCTCGGCCAAAACGAGAACGACCGCACGATCGACTACTACGGTAACGAACAGGAGCGCGTGGACCCGTTCTCCAAGAGCTACCACGAAGTCATCATCAACTACGTGCTCGACGAACTCGGCAGCGTGGCCGATCACCAAGCCTTCACCAACCTGCTCGTCAACACCGAGAAGAAGGAAGGCCCCATCGCCTTTAACGCCGACGCGCTCGCCAATGCCCGCGAAACCGGCTACCTCGGGTCCAACGAAAACTTCCCCGAAGGCTTCATCACCCAGGATGTGCCCGAGCTCGACCTGAGCAACGACACGGTGGAACAACCGGTCAACGGCCTGATCTCGGCCGACAACCTGCATTACCGCACCTGGCTGTGGTGGAAGCGTCACGGCGGCTACCAACCGATCCACAAGGCCCTCGGCGAGGCGATCGACCGCGAATACCCGGAGGTTGAGATGACCGTCGAATTCGCCCCCGAAGGCGCCGATTGGCTCGAGTTCTGGTATCGCACCGGCGGCGACGGCGAGAACGACCCGGTCTTCTATAACGGCCACATGGCGGACATGCGTTACAGCGCCCGCAAGTTCGGCCACAAGATCTCCGCTCTCTTCCAGTTTGTAGCGGGCGAACAACCGCTCTCGCCCGCCATCTTCCGCGAGTCCTTCTGGACGGTCTTCTCCAATCGCCCGGACCGCATGGGCCACTGGGGCACCGACCGCGCCCTGAGCGAAAACAACGACGCCGAGCGCGCCGCCGACTTCGCGGCCCAGACGGCCGAGATGACCCGCCTGCACAACCAGCTTTCCGAACCGCTCTACCCGGCCCTGCGCCACTCCGAGCGCCCCCGCGCCAAGGTCGCCTTCCTCAAGAGCGAAGCCTCCTGGCTCTACCAGGGCACCAACGCCTCCAACTACATGCACGACTGGCGCAGCGCCGGCGTCCTGAAGTATCGCGAACGCGCCCTGAGCCTCGCCGGCATCGACTTCGAGCCCGTGCACGACGTGGATGTGCGTGAGGGCACCCTCGAGCGCTACGACTCGGTCTTCGTGCTCGCCACCGATGTGCTGCCCGACGACGTCTTCGCAGGCCTGAAGGAGTTTGCCCGCAATGGCGGCACCGTCTTCATGGACCAGAAGGCCGCCCAAACCTTCCCCTCCGTGCCCAACACGGTGGTGGTCGATCCGGACTTCTTCATCATCGACAACCAGTCGCGCTGGTGGGACACGCCCTATGACGCCCGCATCATCTCCGACTACTACGAGTGCGCCCAGGTGCTGCGCGACGCCTACTTCAAGGCCGGCTTCAGCCCCGACGCCTGGGTCGACTCCACCAGCGCAGTCGTGAATGAACTTCGCGGTGGCGACGCCCGCTACGTCTTTGTGATCAACGACCTCCGCACCGACACCACGGCTCAGGCCGACGGCATCGAGCAGACGACCGACCTGCACCTCAAGGTCGACGGCAACGTGAAGGTCTACGACTTGCTCAACCAGCAGGAGCTCTCCTACAAGAAGGGCAAGAACGGCACCATCACGATCGAAAACCTGAAACTGGGCAAGTGCGACGGCCGCGCACTGCTCGTGGTGCCGCACAGCCTGGAGCGCCCCCGCATGGCCTCCCCCTACGTCACCCGCCGCGGCGAGCAAAACTACCTCTACCTCGCTGCCCAAAGCGGCCGCTACATGGTGGAAGGCAGCATCCCGGTGGAAGTGAAAGTCATCAACCCGCAGCAAGAATCGCTCGATGTCTCCGGCTACTACACCATGGAAGACGGCGAGCTGATGATCCCCTTTACCGTGCCGGAAAATGAAAAGAACCGGGTGGTGCAAGTGATGGTCCGCTACATCCACTCCGACACCTGGACCCGACGCGCGCTCTTTTTGTGGTAAGAGTAGTCGTAAAAAGCAGCTAAAGTGAGACCCGCCTGATGGAAACGTCCGGCGGGTTCTTCATGCCCGGGCTCAGCGCCGACATGAAGATCGTGGAGCCTACCCCTTCAATCCCTGCGCCCCAGCTGGGCGAGCACGCGGATGAGTCGGCGGGCATCGATCGGCTTGGAGAGATGTTCGTCGCAACCCGCCGCCAGGCACTTTTCCCGTTCACCCTGCATGGCGTGGGCGGTCAACGCCACCACAGGACGTTTGAAGCCCCGCTCCCGTAGCTTTTGCGTCGCAAGATAGCCGTCCATCACGGGCATCTGCATGTCCATCACCACGATGTCCGGCGCTTGATCTGTCGCCGCGGTCACCGCCTCTTCGCCGTTGGTCGCCAGGCGCACGGACGCCGCCGCCCGTTGCAACAGGCGGTGCACCAGTTCGCGCGTCTCACGGCGGTCGTCGACCAGCAGCACCTCGATCCCTTTGAGCGAAGGGCCCGTTTCGTCGCCGACGCCCTCTACCGCTCTCGGCTCCCTGCTCTTGCCAACCAGATCTACCGGTAACGGCACACAAACAGTGAAGACGCTGCCTTCGCCCGGCTCGCTACGAAGCTGCATTTCTGCCCCGAGCAAGCTGGCCAGGCGACGCGAAATAACCAGGCCAAGGCCGGTCCCACCGTATTTGCGCGTGACGGATGCGTCACCCTGCGAGAAGGGCTGGAAGAGGCGTTTTTGCTGCTCTTCCGTAATGCCGATGCCGGTATCGACGATCTCGAAGCAAAGCTGGTGCCGCACCGCGTCCAGCCGCAGCCGCATGACCACTTCACCTTCCTCGGTAAACTTGATCGCGTTGCTCACCAGGTTGACGAGGATCTGCCGCAAGCGTGTCGGATCGGTATGGAGGTTGAACGGCAGGGTCTCGGGCTCTTCCAGACGCAGGTCGAGCCCCTTTTCAATCGCCGCCGGGTTCATCAAGGTGAGCACGCCCTCCACAATCTCATGGGGCGAAGTCGTACGCATATGCAGTTCCACCCGGCCGGCCTCGATCCGCGAAAGGTCCAGAATGTCGTTGATGACCTGCACCAGGTGCTCGCCCTCGGTCTGGATCGTCTGCAGAAACTCCTGCTCTGTCTCCCCCTCGACCATCTGGGTCAACAGTTCGGCATAGCCCAGGATAGCGGTCATGGGGCTACGGATCTCGTGACTCATGTGGGCCAGAAATTCGCTCTTCGCCCGATTCGCACGGTCCGCTTCCTCCGACTTACGCCGCAAATCTCCCTCCGTCTCCTTCAACGCGGTAATATCGACGGCGGTGAGGGCAAAGCGTACGGCGTCACCACCACGCTCGGGCAAGCGATTGAGCGTGCACTGCAGCCAGTTTATGCGATCGAGACGCTTGAGATCGTACTCAAAGGTCAAGGGTTCATCGCGCTCGACGCATTCGTGCAAGATGTCGACCCACCGCTGGCGCACCGCATCCGGCAGACCTACTTCGCGGCTGGTCGAGCCGTTGATTTTTTCGATCGAGCAGTTGTGGTAATCCGCGATGTGCTGGTTGACCCGCACGAAGACAAAATCGTCGTCCCGCAACTCGAGCACGGCCAGATAGACTTCGTTGCCGTCAAAAAAGCCGTGCAGTGCGTCCTGCGTCTCACGCAGATCCTGAATATCCGTCGCCGTGCCGTACCAGGTCACCTCACTCGTCTCCTGGTCCAGCTTGGGCAGGGCACGGCTCAAATGCCAGCGGTAGCTACCGTCGCGCATACGGATGCGGTGCTCGTACTGGTAGACTGTCCGGCGGCGCAGGGCATTATTCCAGGCGCTGAATGTGGGCTCCGAATCATCAGGGTGCAGCACGGGCGCCCAGGACCATTCGGCCGTCTCGTCGCGTGTCAGTCCGTCGTATTCCTTGGCGCGAACGTTGTAGTAGTGCACCCGGCCGGAAGCGTCTGCCCCCCAGACCAACTGAGGCATGGCATCTGCCAGCTGCCGATAACGCTCTTCACTCGTTCGCATCGCCTCCTCCGCCAGCTTGCGCTCCGTCACGTCGATATTGATGCCCACCATCCGGATCGGGCGCTGATCGTCGTCATACAAGACGAAGAGACGGGCTGCCAGCCAGCGCTCCCCGCCATCGGGCAGCATGACACGCCACTCCGCCTCGGTCTCCCCATGCCGCACGGCCTCCTCGATCGCCGCCTTGCCCGCCTCTCGATCGTCAGGGTGCAGACAGACCTCCCAATCCTTGAAGGTGCCGGGAAAGGTACCAGGCTCAAAACCGTATAACTGCTCCAGCTCGGGCGACCATTGATTATCGTCTTCGACGATATCCCAGATAAAGCTGCCGATGCGGGCCAGTTCGTGCGCCATACGCATCATCGCCTCCCGGCTGCGCAGGGCTTCGAGGCTGCGGATGCGTTCCGTCACATCCACCTCTACGCTCACGCCGCCCACGATGTCACCCGCCGGAGCACGGACCGGGGCCGCGCAGTTGAGAATGACGCGTTCCTCACCCCCTTTGGCCTCAATCTCGATCAGGTCGTTGATGACGGAGCGCTCTTCGCTCAAGGCCCGCGCCAGCGCCCACTGGTCGGGATGTACCGGCTGACCGGAGTCGGCGAAACGACCGCGCATGCGCGCGAAATCCACCGCGCCATTACCTTTGAGCAGCGAAACGCCCCAGATTTCCTCCGCTGCACGGTTGTGGCGTAAAACGCTCATATCATGACTCACCAGCACGGTGGAAACCGGCAAGACGTCGAGCAGAGCGTCCAGGCGTGCCTCCGTCTCCTGCAGCTCCCGATCTCGCTGGCGCTCGATCGTCTGATCGTGAAACACCCCCAGAATACTGCCGTCTCGCTGCATCCGGGCCCGCAGCAGAATCCACTTTTCCACGCCCTGTTCACGATAGCAGCAAGTGCGCTCCACCAAAGCCCCCGGATGCTCCTCCCGAGCATAGGCCAGCCAGTGGAGGAAGCCGGGGCGCTCATCCTCGGGGCAGTGCTCGACCCACTCCGCCGTCGTCATGGTCGGACGCCCGCCCACCACCGCCATCGCCTGCGCATCAAAAAGCCACTTTTCCTCGTCCGGCCGGTAACGAAACACCGGTACCCGGGCCAACGAGAGCAATTCCTTGGCAGAGCCAAAATCAGGGGATGAGAAGTTACGAAGCGGGGACATTAAGAATTGCTAATTATGCCCTACGAATCAGGCCAAATCAAGCCGCGGCCAAACGATATAGGTCTATTTTTTCGTAAATAGGATCACACCTGAGGTGTGTCTTCATCCGCCTGGGGAAGACAAAGAACAAACGTACTTCCCTTACCTTGAATGGACTCAACCTGAATCTCGCCCCCCATACGCTCCGCGAACTGCTTGCTCAAACGCAGGCCGAAGCCGCTGCTCGCACGCTCCTGCGTATCCTGCGGCATCACCGATTGGGCGTTTCGCACCTTCTCCAACTGCTCGTGCGTCATGCCGTCTCCTTCATCGCGCACGCTCACGCGCAATTGCCCGTCCGCAACGTCGCCCTCGATCCAGATGCGCCCCCCGGGCCGGCTGAACTTCTGCGCATTGTCCAGAAAGTTGCGCACGATCGTCTGCACCAGGTCGAAGTCGCCCCAGATAGCGAGATCTTCCGGCACCTCGTTAATCAACTTCAGGTCACGTTGCTCCAGCTGCATCGCCACAAAGAGGCGCAGCTTCGCCAGCAAATCACCAAAGGTAAAGCGGGTCCACTGCAGATCGGCCTGCTGCATCTGGCGCATCCCCCAGGAGAGCAGGTTGTCCAAAAAAACGTGAGTGCCTCTCAACTCACCGCGCGCATGCTGACAGACGTCCAGATAGCGGGGGTTCGTCTGGGCATCGTGGGCCAGCACGTCGACAATGCTGATGCAGCCGCCCAGACGGTTACGTAGATCGTGGGCCAGCACCGAGAAGAAGGTCTGCTGGTTTTCATTCATCTGACGCAGGGAAGCGTTGAGTTGATCACGCTCCATCACGCTATGCCGCACCAACAGCTCCTTGTTGACCCGAGCCAATAGCTCACGCCCGATAATAGGCTTGGAGACGTAGTCGTTGGCGCCCATGTCGAACGAGCGCACGATGTCGTTGAGGCCCGTTTTGGCCGAAAGCATGATGATGGGCAACTCGACTGCCGCATGCATCTCACGCATCCGCCGACAAGTCTCCCAACCGTCGATCCCGGGCATCATGATGTCGAGCAGTACGAGATCCGGTCGCTCGTCGCGCACCACCTCCAGCGCATCGAAGCCATTGGCCGCGAACAAGGGCGAATGGCCGTTCTCCACCAGATGGCCAGCGATGACACGCTGATTCTCAAGATTGTCGTCCACAATCAGGACATGGCTGGGGGGCACATTCATGATTTCGCAGGGTCGTTCAGTTCATTTTTCAGCCAGCTCAAAACGCCGCGGATTTCTTCCAGATCCAGGCGCTCCTTGCCCTGCGTCAGCTCGTCCGCCAGACGCTTCAAGTCGATATGTACGTGCTGCAGCCCGTGCAATACCCGGATCAGCGCATCCAGTTGACGGAAGTCGAGCGTCTTGGCGAGGCGCTCGAGATCGGGTAAATCGCGGGCATGGATGAGCAACTGCCGTGCGGTAGGGGTGAGGCTGCGGCGTTGGTCGGCCGACAGCATGGTGGGAGAACCGCCTTTGTGTTGTGCAAAATACTGCCGCAATATCTCCGCCACCTGATCCAGCGCAACCGGTTTGGGGATCTTGGCGATCACGTTCGTCAGCGTCTGCGTCGAAACATCCTCGATCTGGTAGGTGGCACTGTTGATGACCACAGGACAAGTGGGCACATCGGCCCGTTGCAGCATGGTCGCGCAAAAGGTCACGCCATCCATTTCAGGCATCGAGATATCCATGAAAATCAGATCGGGCGTCACCTGCATCACTTTTTCGAGCGCGTCGCGTCCATTGACCGCCTCACTGGGCGCGTAGCCCAGCTGCACGAGGAAATTGACCAGCAGGGAGCGGTTTTCGATATCGTCGTCGACCACCAGAATCCGCTCGCCATGCCCCTGACGTTCGAAGCGGTGACGGTGCTTGCGCGGTGGCGGCGGCTTCTTCATCGCCACACGCAGTTGCGGCAATTCCACCGTAAAGAGGCTGCCCTGCCCCGCCGTGCTCTTGAGCGAGATACCGCCGCCCATCAAATCGATCAGACGCTGGCAGATGGCAAGGCCCAGCCCAGTGCCGCTCTGCTCTCGGTCTTCCTTGCGGTGGACCTGCACGAAGGGGGAGAAAATCAGCGCACGCTTTTCTTCGGCAATACCGATCCCCGAATCCTCGACCTCCAGCTTCAAATGGGCAATCTCGGAGGTCTCGGTCGGGCCGAAAGACAGCCTGACCCGCACAAAGCCCTTTTCGGTGTATTTGAGCGAATTGCCCACCAGGTTGACCAGCACCTGCTGAAAGCGTGCCCGATCGAGGAAGACGATCGGCATGGAGTCGGGCGTCTCGATCGAGAAACGCAGGCCCTTGTTTGTCATCTGGATCGCAAAGATGCTGTCGATCTCCGCCATCACCTCCCTCAAGTCCACCGGCGCAGCATTGATCTCGATCTTGCCGGCCTCCGCCTTCGACAGGTCCAACAGGTCGTTGATCAGACTCAGCAAGATACGCCCGCTGTTGGTGATCGACTGGAGGTAGCGGCGCGCAATGGGCTCATTCACCCGTTGTGAAAGCAGTTCGCTAAAGCCGAGGATGGAGTTCATCGGCGTGCGGATCTCGTGGCTCACGTTGGCGAGGAAGTCACTCTTGGCGCGGTTCGCTTCTTCGGCGCGCTTGCGGGCGGCGGAGAGGTCTTCTTCGATCTCCTGGCGCTCAAGCGTGCTGCTGACCCAACGGCTCATCAGGTTGATGAATTCCACCTCCAGCGCGGTAAAGGGGGTCGTTCGTGGCTCTGCGCTCGAAAAGTTGAGGGTACCCACGATTTTGCCGCGCCGCCGGATCGGCACGCCCACGTAGGATTCCAGGCCGAAGTTCTGATAACACGGGTGCCCCTTGAAGATGCTGTTCCGGGCGTCTTCGGTGTAGGTGATCGTGCCGCGGTCGAGCGTGAGGTCGCAATAGGTGTTCTGCAGCTCGAATTCCGTGCCCGGCTGCAGCTGCCCATTTTCGTCAAAACAATAGAGCACGCGGTAGGACTGCCCCCGGATCTCACTGATAATGCCGATCGAAAGCCCCAGCGAGCGCGTGCCGACCCGCAACGTTTCCGTCAGTTGCGCGCCCAGATTTTCGGCGTCCTGAGACGCCGCCTGATACAGCAACTGCATGCGCTCCACCTGCTTCTGCCACGCCAACCGCTGTTCCACCTGAGCCGTAATGACCTCGGTGTACATGATCATGCCACCGATGCTGTCTTCGGCGTCATACCAGGGATCGAGATCGTATTTGACCCATTCCGTCTTGCCGTCCTCGCGTATGAACCAGTCTTCTTCCTGGCGAAACGGCTTTCCCGCCAGCACTTCCTGGTGGATCTGGCGCCAACGCTCCGGGATCTCCGGAAAGACCTCGTAATGGCTCAGGCCCGTAATATCGCGATCCAGCGGCAGTCCGTAGTCCCGCAACCAGCGCTCGGTGTAGACAATATAACGCAGCTGCCGGTCGAACACCGCAACGGCAGCCGGGATCCGCCGAACGAAACGAATCAGCTGATCGTGATTGAGAAGCGAAAATGGCATGGGGAGTGTGCCAGAATGGAACAAAGACTAGAGACAAAAATAGCGCTAATCCATTTGGCACACCTCGTCAACGAAAGCCGTTTGCCTGTGAAGAATTTTGTTTAAGCGGTCTATCCAGCAGCCTGCCGGTTCCTGGCCAACGTTGCATCCTTCGCCGGCGCCTCCTCCGCAGCCACGTATTCGCGGCGCACGTCAAATTCGGCCTGCTTACCCGCGTTCCACTGTTCCACCGGGCGCAAATAGCCCACCACGCGGCTGTAGATCTCCGTCTCGCCCCCGCAGTGGGGGCATTGGTGGTGTTCGCCCGTCAGGTAGCCATGCTCCGCACAGACGCTGAAGGTGGGCGTGAGCGAGAAGTAAGGCAGCCGGTAGCTCTCGGCCACACGGCGGATCAGGCGCTTCGTCACCTCCAGATCCCGGATACGCTCGCCAAGGAAGAGGTGTAGCACAGTGCCGCCGGTATAGCGCGTTTGCAGCTCGTCCTGCAGGTCCAGCGCCTCGAAGAGATCGTCGGTATAGTTGACCGGCAGGTGCGTGCTGTTGGTGTAAAAGGGCTCGGCCCCGCGCTCGCGCACCGCGCGGGCGTTGGCAAAGACGATATCGGGGAAGCGGGCCTGATCGGCTTTCGCGAAACGGTAGGTCGTCGACTCACCCGGCGTAGCCTCCAGGTTGTAGAGGTGCCCCGTCTCTTGCTGGTAGCTCACCAGCCGCTCGCGCATGAAGTCGAGCACCGCCTGGGCAAAGGCTTGCCCCTCCGGTTGACCGATGTCCTTGCCCAGCAGGTTCAGGCAGGCCTCGTTCATGCCCAGCAGGCCGATGGTGCTGAAGTGGTTGGCCCAATACGTGCCGCGCCGCTCCTTCACATCTCGCAGGTAAAAATTGGTGTAGGGATAAAGGCCGCCGTCGGTCAGGCGCTCAAGCAGCTTGCGCTTCACCTCGAGGCTGTCCCGCGCGATGTCCATCAGCCGGCCGAGGCGCGCGTAAAAGTCCGCCTCGGTGGTCGCCAGGTAGCCGAGGCGCGGCAGGTTGATCGTCACCACGCCCACGGAGCCCGTCAGCGGATGGGCGCCAAAAAGGCCCCCGCCCCGCTTGTCCAGCTGCGTATTGTCGATGCGCAGGCGGCAGCACATGCTGCGCGCATCCTCGGGGTCCATGTCGCTGTTGATGAAGTTACTGAAATAGGGCACGCCATACTTCGCCGTCATTTCCCACAGGGGGGCATGCTCGGGGTTCTCCCAGTCGAAGTCCTTCGTGAGGTTGATCGTCGGGATGGGGAAAGTCAGGATACGGCCGCGCGCATCGCCGTCGGCATACAGCTCGAAGAGCGCCTTGTTGAAGCGGTCCATTTCGGGCTGGAACTCGCCGTAGGTCTCCGGCTGCAGCTCGCCGCCGCGGATCACCGGGTGGTCTCGGTAGTGACTGGGGCACTTCAAATCCAGCGTGATGTTCGTGAAAGGCGTCTGAAAGCCCACCCGCGTCGGCACGTTGACGTTGAACATGAACTCCTGCAGGGCCTGCTTCAGCTCGGCATCGGTCAACTTGTCGTAGCGGATAAAGGGCGCCAGCAGCGTATCGAAGCTGCTGAAGGCCTGCGCCCCCGCCGCCTCCCCCTGCAGCGTATAGAAGAAGTTGACCACTTGCCCCAGCGCCGCACGGAAGTGCTTGGCCGGGCGGCTTTCCAGCTTGCCCGTGACACCGCGGAAGCCTTCCTTGAGCAGGTCGAACAAGTCCCAACCGACACAGTAGACACTGATCAGGTTGAGGTCGTGCAGGTGGAAATCGCCGTGCTCGTGGGCTTCCTGGACCTCCGCACTGTAGACCTTGCGCAACCAGTAGCTCTTGCTGAGGCTGCTGGAGAGGTAGTGGTTGAGCCCCTGTAGCGAAAAGCTCATGTTGCTGTTTTCCTTCACCTCCCAGTCCAGCCGGCTGAGGTATTGGTCGACCTTGTCCACGTCGGCCGCCTGCTGGATCTCACGCAACCGGGCGTGCTGCTCGCGATACACGATATAGGCGCGGGCGGTCGCACGGAAGGGCGACATCAGCAGTACCTCCTCCGTCACGTCCTGGATCTGCTCCACCGTCGGCACGTCGACCGTCAGCGTCGACAGCGAGAGTTCGACCACGCGCACTGCCAGGCGCAACGCCACGTCTTGCTTGAACTCGCCGGTCGCCTCGCCGGCCTTGGCGATGGAGGCGGCGATCTTCTTCGTATCGAAGGGCACGATGCGGCCGTTCCGTTTCTTCACCTGAGAGAACAGACCGGTCTTACTGGCGATGTAGGCGTCGAGGTGGGCGTTGGGAGAAAGCTCTAGCATGACAGCGGTAGATAAGGGGTTAGGGAAACAGTGGATAAAATGTGAACAAGCCTGTGAATAAACTACATTTAGTGGCTAGTTATTCACATACCTACAACATATAGTGCCTAATCCCTTTTCTCCAAAGTCAAAAAAGACACACCAGACCTCCTTTCAGATGACCTGAACGCAGCGATAAGGAGGGGTGCAAAGACGCTAGGGAGGGTGCCTCAGGCCGGCTCCCGCCGCTCGTGTCTGCCACCACTCAGGGATGTGAATAACTCTGTGAATTAAGGCCATTAAGCATCCTGTTATTCACAAATTCCCCGTTTCACGGCCTCCGGCGCCCCCGTCCATGCAGGTGACGGGGCACAAGCGTCCGTACAAAAACGCACGGCCGCAGGCATGACATCCTGACGGCCGTGGAAAGGTATCTGGCGGCCCTGAGCCGCTGTTGAGCGGGAAGCCTAGCCCAGGCTGGCCAGCAGACGCTCGATCTCTTCCTTTTTGGCCTTGGTCTCGGCGAGCTGGGCACGGGCGCCTTCGACCACGTTGGCCGGGGCCTGGTTGACGAACTTGTCGTTGCTCAGTTTGGCCTCGCCCGACTTGATGCCCTTTTCGAGCTTGGCCAACTCCTTGCCCAGGCGCTCCTTTTCCGCTGCCACGTCGATCGCGCTGGCGAGGTCGAGGAAGATCGTGCCGAGGCTCGTAACCGTGGCGGGCATGCCGTCCGGGCGCTGCTCGATGGTCGGCATCTCGCCCGCCGGGATCAGGTTGAGGATCGTGGGCAGGTTTTCTTCCACGATGGCGCGCATCGCCGCGTCATCGGCCAGGTAGCGCAGCGCGACGTCCTTGCGATTGGCCACGTTGTAATTGGCCTTGAGCGCGCGGGCCTGGGTGATGAGTTCCTTGACTTGCTCCACCTGATGGGCCACTGCGGCATCGAGCGCGATGCCCATGCCGGCCAGCTCACGACGCAGCTGCGCGGCGGTGCAGAGGCGGCTGTCTTGCAGGAATTCCTGCCCCTCGCCCACGTAACCCAGCTCCTGCCACAGCTCTTCGGCGATGAAGGGCATCAGCGGCTCGGCGAGCTGCAAGGTCTGGCGCAGGCACAGGTCGAGGATCGCCAGCACGGTGTCGCGCGTCGACTCGTCGCGCAGCTTGGTCTTGGAAGCCTCGACATACCAGTCGCAATAGTCGCTCCAGAAAAAGGCGTAGAGCTCCTGTGGGTACGGGTGCATCTCGAAGCGCGCGAAGGCGTCGGCGATGCCCTGGGTGGACTCGATCAGGCGGTGCAGGATCCAGTGGTCGTAGCGGTCGAGCTTCGAGGCGTCGATGCGGCGCAGGATCTGGCCCAGCCCGGAGTTGTCCCCGGCCGGACCGCTCATCTGGCGGAAGCGGCAGGCGTTCCACAGCTTGTTGCAGAAGTTGCGGCCCAGCTCCACCGAGGGCGACTGGATGGCCTGGTCTCCCTTGGCCGGCTGGAACTCGAAGCGGATGTCCTGGCCCTTGGGGGCGATGCTGACGATGCCGTAGCGCAAGGCGTCGGCCCCGTAGGCGGCGATCAGGTCGAGCGGATCGGGCGAGTTGCCGAGGCTCTTGGACATCTTGCGGCCCAGGCCGTCGCGGATCAAACCGGTGATGTAGACGTCGCGGAACGGCAGGCGCGCAGCGATCTCGGCATCGGTCAGCTCACGCTTGTCGCCGCCGCTGAACTCGAGGCCAGCCATGACCATGCGGGCCACCCAGAGGAAAATGATGTCGAAGCCCGTCACGAGCGTGCTCGTGGGGTAGAAGTATTCCAGCTCCTGCTTCTGCCCGTCCTGCGGGTTGGGCCAGCCGAAGTTGGCCAGCGGCCAGAGCCAGGACGAGGCCCAGGTATCGAGCACGTCTTCTTCCTGCTCCCAGTTTTCGGGGTCGGCCGGCCCCTCGACCGACACGTGCACGAGCTCCGGATTCTGGTAGTCCGCCTCCGTTAACGCGCTGCGGTCGACGCCCTTCTTGTACCACACGGGGATGCGGTGGCCCCACCAGAGCTGACGGCTGACGCACCAGTCGATGTTGTCGCGCTCCATCGTGTCGAGCCAGTGGCGGTAGGTCTTGGCCCAGCGCTGCGGGTGGAAGCGCAGCAGCGGCTCGCCCTTGGCGTCCTTGGCCTCGATCGCGCGCTTGGCCTCGGCCACCTTGGGGTAGCGCAGCCACCATTGCATGGTCAGGCGCGGCTCGATCGGCACATCCGCGCGCTCGGAAAAGCCCACATTGTTCTCGTAGGGCTCCTTCTCGATCAGCAGGCCCAGCTCGTCCAGCTTTTGCGCCGCCGCCTTGCGCGCCTCGAAGCGGTCCATGCCCACAAAGACCTGGGCGCGCTCGTGGATCGTGCCATCGGGGTTGAGCACGTCCAGGATCGGCAGGTTGTGGCGCTGACCGATGTCAAAGTCCACCGTATCGTGGGCGGGCGTCACCTTCAGCGCGCCGGTGCCGAATTCCTTGTCCACCGCGGCGTCGGCCACGATCGGAATCGGTTCGCGCGGGAAGGGGCGCCAGATCATCTTGCCCACCAGGTGCTGGTAGCGCTCGTCCTCCGGGTGCACGGCCACGGCCGTATCGCCCATGATCGTTTCCGGGCGGGTGGTCGAAATCTCCAGGTGTGTGCGCGTCACGCCGTCGGCGCCGGTGGCCGGCTCGACCAACTCATAGCGCATCTTGTAGAAGAAGCCCTTTTGCGGCTTCATGATCACCTCTTCATTGGAGAGGGCCGTCTGGCTGACGGGGCACCAGTTGCTCATGCGCAGGCCGCGGTAGATGTAGCCGCGGCGGTAGAGCTCCACAAAGGCGGTCAGCACGGCCTGGGAATAGCCCTCGTCGAGCGTGAAGCTCGTACGGCTCCAGTCGCAGGACGCGCCCAGCTTGCGCAGCTGGTTGAGGATGATGCCCCCGTGCTCTTCCTTCCACTGCCACACCTCTTCGAGGAATTTCTCGCGACCGAGGTCGCGGCGGTGCTGGCCACGCTCGCGCAGCTTGCGCTCCACCCGCGTCTGGGTGGCGATGCCCGCGTGGTCGGTGCCGGGGAACCACAGCGCCTCCTTGCCCTCCAGCCGTGCGCGACGGGTAAAGATGTCCTGCAACGTGTTGTTGAGGATGTGCCCCATGTGGAGCATGCCCGTGACGTTGGGGGGCGGGATCATGATGGTATGCGGCTGCTTCTCGGGAGCCACGTGCGCCGCGAAGGCACCGTGCTGCTCCCAGGCAGCATACCATTTATCTTCCACCTGCGATGGGTCGTAAGCTTTGGCGAGGTCAGGCATGGCCGTCGGAACTGTAGAAAATCCACGCGCGCGAAGCCCCAGCGGCCCCGCAACGCAAAAGATTAGAAATCACCAAGCCGCGCCGGGGTAGTCAAAGGGAAAAGCGGCGCAGGCAAAACGTAGAACGGCGAAAAGGCGTCGGCGATACGAATGCTCAGACGCTTCCATACGCTTGCCATCGCCCTCCTTCACCTGAGGCCATCGCTGGAAAAACCTTAGATGCCGACCTTTTACCCGCATGCGATCTCTCGCGGGCTTTCGCCATTGACATGAGCTAACCGTGCACCTCGATTAGCACACGTCAATCTATGCATAAACTCCCCTTACTCTTCCTGATGGTCGCCACTGGTGCGGCCTCCACCCATGCGGCCGTATCGACTTCGATCGAAACCGTTACCGGCACGGTGGCCGTCGACGGCTCCGCGACCGACTTCATTGTCTTCAATAGCGACAATTACATCACCAAGGACGGCGGCGGCAGCCTCTTCTCTGCCTCGGCCGACGGTGCGATCTTTCAGGGTGGCAACGGTGCCTACGACGCCATCACCTGGACCAACGGCACTCCAATTGCCAGCGGCAGTACCAACACCAGCGCCTATGTGGGCTTCGGCTCCGGATTCGCCGCAGACCAATCGAGCTACTTCGAGCTGGATGTCACGCTGCCGACGGGCAATGCCAACGTGAACATCTGGCTGCTCCCCAACAGCAACGGCGGCACTTTGACCTATGAGTTTTCCATGGGTACGGGCACCGACTCGTATCAGTCCAGCACGATCTCCGATCCCGATAGTAGCGACATGACGCTCTACTCCTTCGAGTTGACGGGCTTTGCGCCGGGCGAAACCGCCACCTTCCGCTTCGACAACGTGTCCGGTAGTAACAACTGGCACAACGTCGGCCTGCTCGCCGCCGAGATCAATTCGACGGCCGCCGTGCCCGAGCCCTCAACCTACGCTTTTGCCGCCGGCATCGCCGCCCTCCTGGGCCTGTGTGTCGTGCGCCGCAAGCGCTAGCACGCCCCACCGCAGGCATTTGCCTGGCGCCCCGCTGTTTTAGCAGTGGGGCTTTTTTGTGTCCGCTTCGCCCTCCTTCACCTGGGGGCTTGGCCGGAAAACGCTTCCCTTTCAGGAAATCTGATCTAACCTGCCCTCGCGATGAAGATTGTGATTGTCGGCGCAGGCGAGGTGGGGACCTTTCTCAGCTGGACCCTCAGTAACGATGGTCACGATGTGACGGTCATCGAGTCCAGCCCGGAGCGCGCGACCTCGATCGACGAGGAGCACAACGTGAAGGTGATCCAGGGCAACGGCAGCAGCGCGCAGATCCTCAAGAAGGCGGGGGTCGACCGCAGCGACTGCTTCCTCGCCATGACGCGCGACGACAAGACCAACCTCATCGCCAGCTCACTCGCCAAGGTCATGGGCGCCCGTCTCGTGGTGACCCGTAACCACGACCAGACCTATCAGGACAACTCGCTGGTCAACTACCGCCTGCACTTCGGCATCGACGTGATGATCAACCCGGAGGCGCTCAGCGCGGTGGAGCTGGCCAAGACGATCCGCAACCCCGCCCGCGTGGCGGTAGAGAACTTTGCGCGCGGGCAGATCGAGGCCCAGCGCGTGCGCGTCGACAAGAGCGCCAAGTGGCGGGGCAAGAGCCTGCGCGACATCCACCTGCCCCAAGACATCCGCATCGGCTTCATCCGGCGCGGCGAGCAAGAGGACGTGCCCCATGCCGAAACGGTCTTGCAGGAGGGCGATATCGTGACGGTTTTCGGTCCGCCGCACGATGTGAGCCGCATCCGCGGCAAGCTGGATCCGCACAGCGAGGTGTCGGCTGCCCGCGTCGTGATCCTCGGCGGCGGGGAAACGGCCGTGGCCCTGATCCGCCTGCTCAACAGCACGCGCTTCAAGATCCGCATCATCGAGAAAAACCCCGAAAAGTGCCACTACCTGGCGGAGAACTTCCCCCACGTGACCATCATCAAGGGCGACGGCACCAAGCTGCGCCTGATGGAAGAAGAGCAGGTGGGCGATGCCGACTACTTCGTCGCAACGACCGGGGACGATGAAAACAACATCATGGCCAGCATCCAGGCCTCCAAGCTGGGCGCAAAGCACGTACAGGTGGTGCTCAACAAGAGCGACTACGAAGAAATGCTCAACCACCTGCGCCCCACCCTCGGCATCGAATCTCTCGTCTCGCCCCGCCTGGTGACGGTCAACGAGGTCCAGCGCTACCTGAGCAAGGAGCCCTACATCGAGCTTTTCCAGTTCCCACGCCAGCAGGTACGCATCCTCGAGGTGGGCGTCAAGGACAGCTCACCCGCCGCCGGCAAGGTGCTGCGCGACATCTCGTGGCCCCACGGTGCGGTGGCCGTCGCCCTGCTGCACAAATACAGTGTAAAGGTGCCCGGCGCCGACGACCAGATCCTCGGCGGTGACCGCGTCGTCGTGATCACGCGCGAAGAGACCATCCCCCACCTGCTGCGCCTGCTGGGCCACTCGTAGGCTATGAATTACTCCATCGTCCTCCGCCTGCTCGGCACCATTGCGATCTCGATCTTTCTGGCCTTCCTGCTCAGCTGGGGCATGGCCTGGCTGCTCGACGACGGCAGCCACTGGGCCGGGCCGGCCCGCTGGGGCTTCGGCATCAGCTCGGCCATCGCCGGGGTGGTGGGCGTGGGCCTGCACATCCTGGGGCGGTCGGACAACAACAAGATGTTTCGCAAGGAGGCGCTGGCCACGATCGGCCTCGGCTGGATCTTCGCCAGCGTGCTCGGCGCCATCCCCTATTTTCTGATCATCGACGGCATCCCGTTTGCGGACTGCGTCTTCGAGGCCGCCTCCGGCTTCACCACCACTGGCGCCTCCGTGCTCTCCGACATCGAGCACCTGCCCCTGAGCCTGCTCTTCTGGCGCAGCCTCAGCCAATGGATCGGCGGCCTGGGCGTGGTGGTCTTCTTCGTGGCGCTGCTCAGCTTTCTCGGCGCGGGCGCCAAGGTGCTCTATTCGCGCGAGTCGAGCGCCCAGGCGGCCGACCTCGATGCCTCGCGCGTGCAACAAGGCGTGCTCAAGATCCTGTTGCTCTACCTCGGGCTCTCCGCGCTCTGCACGCTCGTCTACTGGCTCTGCGGGCTCAGCTGGTACGACTCGCTCAACCACATGTTCACGACGCTGAGCACCGGCGGGTTCAGCACGCGCTCGACCAGCGTGGCCAGCTTCGACAACCCGGCCTTCGAGTGGGCGGTGATCCTGTTCATGACCATCGGCGGCGCCAGCTTTCTCGTCATCCTGCGCATGCTCAAGGGCGACTGGCACATGGTGCGCCGTTCGACCGAGATGAAGGCCTACCTCGCGATCATCGTCGGCGCAACGGCCCTCGTCACGCTCTTCCTCTACGTTGGCCTCGATGCCACGACCTTTGAAAATACCGTGCGCGACGCCGCCTTCCAGGTCGTTTCGATCATGACGACCACCGGCTATGCCACCAAGGACTACGATGCCTGGCTGCCGGCGACGCACATCATGTTGCTCGCCCTGATGGTGATCGGTGGCTGCTCGGGCTCGACCGCCGGCGGCATCAAGGTCATCCGACTCTGCGCGGCCTGGAAGATCGCCCGGCACCACGTGGAGCGCGCCTACCGGGCCCGCGTCGTGCGTCCGATGAAGATCAACGACCAGAACCTCGACCAGAATACGCAGGAGTCGATCGTCGTCTTTCTCATGCAGATGAGCATGATCGTCATGGTCGCCAGCATCATCGTCGGCGTGCTCGAGCCCCAGCTCAGCGTGCCGGGCAACATCTCTGCTGTCGCGGCCACGCTCTTCAACATCGGCCCCGGGCTGGCGGAAGTCGGCCCCACGCGCAATTTCGCGTTTTTCCACAGCGGCACCAAGCTCTTCCTCTCGCTGCTGATGATTCTTGGTCGCCTCGAGCTCTACGCGGTCCTCGCCCTGTTTTCCCCCGCCCTCTGGAAGAAGTATTGAGGCGCTGCGGTCAAACGCAGCGGACCACGATGGCACCCCTCCAGGGTGCGAAGCGGCGAGATTCCTCCCCCCGGTGGTGTCGGGCGCGGTTGCGCCCTCAACCACCGGCTACGCTATGTGACCCCTTCGGGGTTGAGGGCCAGATTACCATCTATGCGCGTGAGGAGCCACAAGGAACCGCTCCCGCGATTCACCGGCGCGCCAACCCCCGGCACTTCCAAGAAACGTTAAACGGGCACGAGGCGCCCCCACGGTGACGGCATCCCTTCTGGTGCGGATTTTACGCGGCTCTTTCCGGTGGTGTCGGGCGCGGTTGCGCCCTCAACCACCGGCTACAGGCTGTGACCCCTTCGGGGCCGGCGATCACACCATGCATGCACGGGAGCAGCTGCCGGTCAGGCACCGTCTCCAGACACGCCGTTGCCGTGATGCTCAGGCGCTCCCTTGAATGGCTTACGGAATCCGGGCGCAGGGGCCAACGCCAGACTACATGATCCTTCGCCTGATCGGAGGCGTCAATCCGTGGCCATGCGGCTGCAGCAAACAAAGCGCGTCCCTCCGCCCGGCGACACGCGCCATATCTGGCCGTGCAAGCTGAAAGCTTGCCATAACGTAGCCGGTGGTCGAGTCCGCCTAGCGGACGATACCACCGGGACCGCCCGATGAAAGAAGCACCTTGGAGAGGTGCCAGAGCTCGCGCGACACCAACCTCCTCCGGATTTCCAACCGGACAACAAAAAGCCCGAGCAGGGACTGACTGCTCAGGCTTCCGTCGAATCTGATGTGAGTTTGGGCGCCTCGACTTATTCGTCGCCGTCGTCGCCGATGGCCTCCACCGGACAACCTTCGAGAGCCTCCATGCAGAGGTCCATATCCTCTGGAGTCTTCGGCTGGTTGTAGACGTAGGAGTACCCACCGTCTTCGTTGCGCGTGAAGAAGTCGGGCGCAGTTTCGCGGCAAAGGTCGCAGTCGATGCATTGTTCATCGACGTAGAACTTGCCAGCAACGTTTTCGGGCCACTTGTCAGCTTTGTCCGCCATACTGCTTGCCAAGCTAGCAGGAAATTCACTCAAGTAAAGCCGCTTCGGGGCCCTTGCAGGATTCGGTTTGTTCGTGCAGTTGCTCGGACAAGTGCGTCCCTGTCTTGCACCCCGGTAGAGAATGTGCCTTAGTGGAGGCTTCCGAACGATGGGGATCTACAATCGGAACTATATGCAGCCGGAACCCGGCTATGGTGGATTTGATGCGCTGAAGGGGCTACTGATTAGCCTGGGCGTCATCTTCATCCTGCAAGCTATCCTGACGCACTGGGTGCACCTGCCGCTCCTGACGGAGTTTGGGTCTCTCAGCCTGCCCAACCTGCTGCGCGGCTACGTGTGGACGCCGATCACCTACGGCTTCCTGCACGACCCGAATGGCCTGATGCACATCCTGTTCAACGGGATCGGCCTCTACTTCATCGGGCGCTATCTGCAGGGAGTCCTGGGGCCGGTGCGCTTCCTGGAGGTGTTCTTCTTCACCGTGCTGATGGGGGCCGTGGTGTTTTTGCTCACGCGCCTCATCGCCTTCCCGGCGATTCCGGTCATCGGGGCATCCGCAGGCGTGCTGGGCATGCTGACCATCCTCTGCCTCATGCTGTGGGATCAGGAACTGCGGCTCCTCTTCCCGCCCATTGCGATCAAGGCGAAGTATATTCTCTACTTCACCATGGTGCTGGAGGGCTTCAACTTTCTCTTCAATGAGTTGCCCGGTACCTCGTTGACGGCCGATTCGGCTTCGGCGCACGTAGGCGGCATGGTCGGCGGTTACCTCTACTACCGCTACCTGATGAACCGCCCGACCCTCACCTCGCGGTTCCAGAAATCCACCACCAGCGAGCCACCGCGCTTCGGGCAACGCTTTGGCAACGCCACTCGTAGCCCGGCAACCGCCCGCACCAAAAAGACGGCCAAGGCGGGCAAGTACAAGGTCAATCTGAGCAAGGACACGCCCAAGGACGTGCGCAAGGAGGTAGACCGCATCCTGGACAAGATCAACACCCAGGGCTTCGGCTCGCTGACGGACGAGGAAAAGCGCACGCTGGACAACGCGCGCGACGCCCTGAGGTAAGGAAGAGGCCCGCCCCTCCTCGGCTCAGGACAGGCCGCGCTTGCTGGCGCGGATGAAGCCGACAAGGTTTTGCACGATCGGGTCGTCCCCCAGCTCGCCCGACTCCATGCGTTCGAGCGCCTGGCGGCGGTTGAGGCCTTCGCGGTAGAGCAGCTTGTAGAGCCGCATGGCGAGGTTGACCTGTTCGGGCGTGTGACCGGTGCGCTGCATGCCCACCTTGTTGATCAGCTTGATCTCGGCCGGGTTGCCCTCCGCGATCATGTAAGGCGGGATGTCTTGCGTGACCTTCGTCATGCCGCCCACGTAGGAGTGGCGGCCCAGGCGCACGAAGGGGTGCAGGGCGCTATGCCCGCCCACGACGGCGTGGTCCTCGGCCTCGATATGACCACCGAAGGTGCTGTTGTGGCCCAGCAACACCTGGTTGCCGATGATGCACTCATGGGCCACGTGGCTGTAGGCCAGAAAATAGCAGTCGTCGCCGATGACCGTCTCATCCCCCTCCGTCGTCGCCGTATGCACGGTGCTGTATTCGCGGAAGACGTTGCGATCGCCGATGCGCAGCCCGGGGTTGCCGCCCCGGTATTTCAGGTCCTGCGTCTGCCCGCCGACAAAGGCATAAGGGAAGACGGTGTTGTCGCGGCCCATCGTCGTGCGCCCCTCCACCGTCGCATGGTGGTGGATCACGGAACCCGTCTGGATGCGCACCCGCGGCCCGATATAGGCATGTGCGCCGACAACGACGCCTTCATCCAGCTCCGCAGTGGGTTCGACAATGGCCGTGGGGTGAACCTGAGGCATGAGAAAAAGGGAAAAATACGATTCTACAGGAGGACACCAAGAACACAAAAGAGAAGGTCCAAGAATCTAGAACGATCGTTTACCTTCTTTTTTTAGGACCTTGTGTGCTTGGTGCTCTTCTGTTCGTTCAAAAGCCTGCGGGGTTAAAGTCCTTCTTCCGGGACGTCGACGACCATGAAGCTGAGCTCGGCAGCGGAGACCACCTTGCCGTCGACGCGGCACTCGCAGGCGGCCTGAGCCATGCGCTCGCCGCGGACCTTCACGATCTTGGCCACGATCTCGAGCTGGTCGCCGGGGATGACGGCGCGGCGGAACTTGACCTTGTCCGCACTCATGAAGAGGGCCACCTTGCCGTCGGCCGCCATATGGCGCAGCATGACGAGCCCCGACGCCTGGGCCATGGCCTCGATCTGCAGCACGGCGGGCATGACGGGATTGCCCGGATAGTGGCCGGTAAAGTAGGGCTCGTTGATCGTGACGTTCTTGATCGCGCGCAGCTCGTACTCGCTGACGAATTCCACCACCCGGTCCACCATCACGAACGGGTAGGCATGGGGCAGCATGTCGAGGATGCGGCGGATGCGCAGCTCCGTCTCGTGCGGCAGGATCGTCTTGGGGCGCGAGGGCGGCATCGGCGCCGTGGTCGGCTTGGACACCTTGGGCTCCTCGGGAGCCGTTGCGGGCGGCGTCTCGGTCGCCTTCATCTGCTGGTAAATCTTCTTCGTCAGGTCCGCGTTCAGCTTGTGCCCCGTGCGCACGGCGATGATGTGGGCCTTCAGGCGCTTGCCCAGCAGGGCCATGTCGCCGACGATATCGAGGATCTTGTGCCGCACGAACTCGTCTTCGAAGCGCAGCCCCTCCTTCGAAAGGATCTGGTTGCCCTTGATCACGATGGCCGAGTCGAGGCTGCCACCCTGGATCTTGCCCATCTTGAGCAACGGCTCAATATCTTCGTAGATCGTAAACGTGCGCGAGGCTGCGACCTCCCGGCGGTAGGCCTCCGGGTCGATGTCGAGCGTCAGGTGCTGCGTATGGATGCCGCGATCGTCCGTGCTGGTGCAGGTGATGCGGTAGCCGTCGTGCGGCAGGGCAATGATCGAGCGGTTGCCGTCGGAGATGGAGATCGGCTCCTTCACCTCGTAATACTCGCGCGGGGCCTCCTGCTCCACGATCTCGGCCTTGTCGATCAGCTCCACGAAGTGCCGGGCCGAACCGTCGAGGATGGGGGGCTCGGAGGCGTCGAGCTCCACGATGCAGTTGTCGACGCCGCACCCGACCAGGGCGCTCATGACGTGCTCGATCGTGTGGAGCTTGGCGTGCCCGGCAGAGATATCCGTGCTGCGGACCAGTTGATCCGCCACGAACTCGATCCGGGGCTTCACCTCCGGCTTACCGTACAGGTCTACCCGCCGAAACGTGATGCCGTGCCCCTCGGGAGCCGGCTTCAGCGTCAGGTGCACTTCCTGTCCCGTGTGCAATGACTTGCCGTGGGTGGAGACTTCCCGAAGAATCGTGCGCTGCTTCATGCTGCAAAACCAGAACACCCCGGCGTCGGGGCCAAAGGTGTATGTGACGGCAGGACGGCACTTTTGTAAAGTCTGGAATAGCTTCCGTCCTTGCCGAACGCGGCAGATAACGCGCCGGAGAGCCCGAATTTGCCGTTGACGCCGCTGAAATGGCTGATTGCCTATAGCGTCTTTAATCCCTGCGCAACCCGCAGGCAAAGACCCTTTCTTTCCACCCACCGTTTCCCATGGCCAACCCGAACGACGTCCGCAAGGGCAACTGCATCCTTTACAACAACGTGCCGCACCTCGTGCTCGGGGTCGACCACCGTACGCCGGGCCGCCGCATGGCCTTTGTGCAGTTGACCATGCGCAACCTCAACACGGGCTCCAGCACCGTCACCAAGCTCTTCTCCAACGACTCCGTCGATATCCTGACCACGGACACGAAGAAGATGGAGTTCAGCTACATCGACCCGATGGGCTACCACTTCCTCGACCCGGAGACCTTTGAAGACGTGGTGATGCAGGAGAGCGACGTGGAAAACGCCAAGGATTTCCTCGTCGAAGGCGGCATGATCGACATCCTCTTCGTGGACGGCAAGGCCGTGCAGATCCAGCTGCCCGCCAGCGTGGAAATGGACGTGGAAGAGGCCCCCGACGCCGTGCGCGGCGACACTTCCGGCAACGTGCTCAAGCCGGTCGTCACCGCCACCGGTGTCACCGTCATGACCCCGCTCTTCATCAAGAAGGGCGACCGCATCAAGGTCTCGACCGAAGACAAGAGCTACCTCGGCCGCGTCAACAGCTAGATTTTCCCCAAGTTCATACCCGAACAACCGAAAGCCGACTGGAGAATCCCGGTCGGCTTTTTTGTGCGTAAATGGTTAAAACTGCTCAACCACAACAATGCAGCTTGCAATGAGCCTTTTACCCCATCAGTGCTGCTACAGATCCACTTCAAACCTTCTTTCTGACCATGTCTGCCACACCTCCCAAGTTGTCCGACCAAAAATACTGCAAAGACTGCGGCTCCATGATCGACGCGCGCGCCGAAATCTGCCCCCACTGCGGCGTGCGCCAGATGCAGGTGCCTGCCTCCGGCGGCAAATCCCGGATCGCGGCCGCCTTGCTCGCCTTTTTCCTCGGCGGATTCGGCGCGCACAAGTTTTACCTCGGGCAGGTGGGCCTCGGCATCCTCTACGTGATCTTCTGCTGGACCTTTGTGCCCGCGATTGTCGCCTTCATCGAGTTCATCCTCTACCTCGTCATGAGCGACGACGCCTTCGACCGGAAATACAACCAGGCGTAAGCGGCAGAATCTCTGCCTTTTGATGCGATAGAAAAAGCGGAACCCGAAAGGATTCCGCTTTTGTTGTAAATAGATATCAGCTGCGTCCTCAGGCCACGCGCTCGACGATGAGTTCGGGCGGGGTCGGGCGCTTGGGGGCGAGGCGGTAGGCCTGCTTGAGGTAATCCAGCGCCGAGTCGAGCTTGGACTCGTCGTTGTAGTGGATCATCATCAGCGGTTCGCCTTGCTTGACCTGAGTGCCGACCTTCTTGATCTCGCTCACGCCGACGGCTGGGTCCAGCTTGCCCTTCTTCTCGCCCTCGGCGAGGATCTGCACCCCGCGGGCGATCATGCCGGCATTGATGGTGTGCACATAGCCGCGCTTCGGAGCGGGCAGCTTGCGCACATACTTGGCTTCCGGGAACTTGCTCGGGTCGTCCAGCACGGTAGTGTCGCCGCCCTGGGCCGCGATCATCTCCTTGAACTTCTCAAAGGCAGTGCCCTCCTTCAGCGCGCGCTGCACGGATTGCTTGGCGCTGAGGGTGGAACCCGCGACGCCGGCCAGGCGCACGATTTCCATACCCATCTTGAGCACCAGCTCCTGCAGGTCTTCCGGGCCTTCGCCCTTCAGCAGCTGGATGGCTTCCTTGATCTCAAGGGCCGTGCCCACGGTGTCACCCAACGGCTGGTTCATGTCCGTCACCAGCGCCACGCAACGGCGCTTCATGGAGCGACCGACCCGGGTGATGAAGCGGGCGAGTTGCTTGGCCTGCTCGACATCCTTGATGAAGGAGCCGTTGCCCCATTTGACGTCCACCACGAGGCCTTCGGCGCCCTGGGCCAGCTTGCGGCTCAGGACGGAGGCGGTGATCAGCGGCAGGCTCGGCACGGTGGCGGTCGCCTGGCGCATGTGGTAGAGAATGTCGTCGACCGGCGCGATCTCCTTGTTCTGCTCGGCAATGACGCAGCCCACGCTGTTGAGCTGCTCGATGAACGTGTCGAGCTCGAGCTTGGGGTTGAACTTCGGCACCGAAGACAGCTTGTCCAGCGTGCTGATGACAAAGTCTTCGTCCTGCCCGTTCATATTGGGCATGACGACGCCGCAGGCCGCCGCGAGGGGCAGCAGCACGAGGCTCGTCTTGTCGCCCACCCCACCGGTGGAATAGCGGTCGATCTTCGGTTTGGTGATCCGCGACAGGTCCACCACTTCACCGGAAAGCATCATCTCTTCTGCCAGGGTCGCCGTCTCTTGGGCGCTCATGGGCTGGAAGTAGATGGCCATGCACAACGCGGCGAGCTGGTGCTCGGGCATTTCCTTGTCGATAATCGAATCGACAATGTAGCGGATCTCTTCCTCCGAAAATTCCCCGCCATCACGTTTTTTCTCGATCAGGTAGGAAAAGGACGGCGGGATAAACTTGCGCGCGGATACGATTTTTTTTCTCATGCTTACGTCAGACGGCTTATCCGTTTTGGAGGCTACTCCGTAAGCCTCTTACTCTTAGAGTATTACAGGCCAACTTGTCGAGCTTATTCTGCAGGAGCCCCCTATTTACGGGCAAAAAACGCACCGGCAAGGGTATGACGGGTCTCTATGTCGGGGTGCGGGCTCTGCCGGCAAAGCGGGAAGATCCTGACATTATAACACGGTTTTGCCGGAATGCACCTCCATCCGATCATCTAACCGATAGGCTAGTGCGAGATCGCTGAATTCATTTTTACCTGCGCTCATGCCGCCCTGCGCTCATGCCGCCCTTCGCTCAGTTTGCTCTACGCGCTGCTATCCAGCGTCATCGTACTCAACGTCGCCACGCCGGAATAAGGATCGAGGGCAGGGTCGACGGCAAGTCGCTACTGATCGACCACCAAAGCCACACTGACGGTCACAGGTGAGTGGCAAAAAACGGCCAGAAGCGTCGATGGGGTTTGACGAATAACGATCAGGGCGTCTTGCTCCGACGCTTCCCAAGTCAAACCATTCATATAATGCTCAAAAAGATCCTTATCCTGGGCTTACTCGCGGCTTCGAGCACCCTGTCCGCCGAAGTCATCACCGGGGCCTCCATCGGCTACCTTTCGGATGCCGAGGGGCCTTATGTAGCCGCGCAGGCAGGCTACCGCTTCGGCTCTGGGCGGCCGCTGACGCATGTGGTCGCAGCTGAAGTCGGCTATTACTCCGACCATTGGAATGGAGGAGACGCCAAGACCGTGCCCATGCTGATGAACTACCGCCTCAATTACGCTCAAGGCACATCCGGCCTCTCCTACTACGCTGGCGGCGGCGCGGGGGTCTCCTGGGTCGAAGAGCGCGTTTATCCTCTCGGCTACTGGGGAGGCGGCTGGACTGACGATGACTATGCCTTTACCTGGCAGGGCTTTCTCGGCGTCCAGTATGCGATGGCCGACAACGTCGATGTTCGCCTTGGTTATCGCTACCTGAAGGTCGAGAACGTCCAACTCTTCAATTTTGGTTTCGAGTGGGATCAGGAGCATATTATCGAGTTTGGCGTCGACTTCAGCTTCTAGGCTGGCACACCCGGAATTTCTACCTACGGCACCCGTAAAGAGGGCGACGTTTCTTTTTGAGACGCTGGCCGGCGGGCTTCCAAACTTGCCCTTTGCGCCACGGTCCCTTGTATTGCACCGCTTATGGAGCAAATCGCGTTTTCACCCGCGCAAGTGATCGACATGGCCCTGCGCCAGGTCGCGGCAGGTCTGGAGAACTTCGGAGCGGAGTTCGATCCCCAAGTGCGCCCCGCCGACCCGCGCCATGGCGACTTTCAGGCCAATGGCGTGCTGCCCTGGGCCAAGCAAGCGCGCAAGAATCCGCGTCAACTCGGCCAGGAGCTGATCGACGCGCTCGCGACCTCCAATGAACTGAACCCGCTCACCGTGCAGTGGGAGCTGGCCGGCCCGGGCTTCATCAATTTCCGCCTCACCCCCGAGTTTCTCCTGCGCTGGCTGGAAACCTACCGCAGCGACAACGCCCTGCGCGAAGGCGCCGGCAGCAGCGACCAGGGCCGCACGGTGATGGTCGACTACTCCTCTCCCAACACGGCCAAGGAAATGCACGTGGGGCACATCCGCTCCACCGTGATCGGCGAGGCCGTCGCCCGCCTACTGGAGTTCTGCGGCGCCAAGGTCATCCGCGACAACCACATCGGTGACTGGGGCACGCAGTTCGGCATGCTCATCTGGGCGGTGAAACACCACCAGACCGATCTGACCAAGATCGAGGAAGTGGCCGAACTGGAGGCGCTCTATCGCCAGGGCAGCGCCCACTACAAGAGCAGCCCCGAGGCCGAGGACGAATGCCGTATGGAGCTGGTGAAGCTGCAGCAGGGCGATCCTGAAAACCAGCAGATCTGGCAGCAGATCACCGACGCCAGCTGGCGCAGCTTCCAGCAGATTTACGACTCCCTCGACGTGCATTTCGACGAGGTGCTGGGCGAGAGCTTTTACCGGGACAAGGTGGATCGCATCTACGCGGAGCTGATCGAGCTGAACCTCGCCCAGGAAGACCAGGGCGCGCTCGTCGTCTTCCACCCGGAGCACCAGCGCTTCAAGACCCAGCCCTTCCTCGTGCGCAAGAAGGACGGCGCCAGCAACTACGCCAGCACCGACCTCGCCACCATTCTTTACCGCGTCGAGCACTTCAAGGCCGACGAGCTGCTCTACGTCGTGGGGCTGCCGCAGAGCGACCACTTCGAGCAGCTGTTCCTGACCGTGCAGAAGTGGTTTGCCGCCAAGAACTATCCGGTGCCCGAGATGCGCCACCTGGGCTTCGGCACCGTGCTGGGCGAAGACGGCAAGGCCATCCGCACCCGCTCCGGCGAAAGCGTGAAGCTGCGCGACCTGCTGAACGAGGCCATCGAACGTGCCCGCGCCACCGTGGATGCCAAGCAGGAGGAGCGGCCGGAAGGCGAGCGCCTGAGCGATGAGGAGCGTGCCGAAGTGGCCCGCGTCGTCGGCCTGGGCGCCATTCGCTACGCCGACCTGTCCCAAAACCGCACCAGCGATTACAAGTTCAGCTGGGAGCAAATGCTGTCCCTCGAAGGCAACACCGCCCCGTACCTGCTCTACGCCGTGGCCCGCCTGCACAGCATCTTCCGCCGCGCGGGCTACACCCCCGGCGATGCGAGCGCCGAGCAGGGCGCCAGCGCCCCGGAAGCGGACGAGGAAATCGCCCTCGCGCGCAAGCTACTGGCTTTCCCGGCCGTAATCGAGCAGACGCGCAGCGATTTGCGCCCACATTTTCTCTGCACCTATCTTTTCGACTTGGCAGGCGTGTTCAGCACTTTCTATAACGCTTGTCGTGTGATCGTCGACGAACCCGACGTCCGGGCGCGTCGTCTTATGCTTGCCAGCCGCACCCTCACAGTGCTGGAAACGGGCTTGCACTTGCTTGGGCTGGAAACGCTCGAGCGCATGTAACTCAACCCCTCAACGTCATGAAAGTCCTCCTGACCATCCTCGCGCTGCTCGCGAGCAGCTTGCATCTGATGGCTCGGACGGTGACCGAGACCCTCTCTCTGGGAGACAACGCCCTCGACGCCAAAGTCTCCATCGCAGATAACGGGGACAGCGTCGCGCTGGAGCTCGACGTGCCCTCCTACGGCGTCGACGCCATGCTGCAAGTCGGCAATGCCGAGGCCAACATCGTCAGTGTTCCCGTGGAAACGCGGCACGGCGCCTTCACGATCAGCCGTAACTACCTGCGCAGCGCGCGCCTGGTGTTCGCAGATCAGGAAGGCAACTCGACTTCGGTCGCGCTGAGCAAGTTCTTCACCTCGGCGGAGCTACCCACGCCTACGCCCAAGCCGGCCGCCCCCACCCCGGTGGCTTCGAACACACCTGCCGCGATGCCCGCTTCGGTCGCGGCCGAAGACGAGCGCGAATTCGAGAGCTACACGCGCGGCAAGTCCCGCTTTCTGCGCGAACGTTAAACCACAGGCGTCCTGATCCACGTCAGGGCGTAACCTCAGGCGATCTCCCATGCGTAGGGATGATCGCTGAGCAGTTCGGGCGCGCCCTCCTCACGGATACGGATGACGTCCTCGATCCGGCAGCCGCCCAGGCCCGGATAATAGAGCCCCGGCTCCACCGTCACCACGTGGCCGGGCTGCAGGATGTCGTCTGCCCGACTGACACGCGGCGCCTCGTGCACCTCCAGGCCCAGGCCATGCCCGAGGCCGTGGAAGAAGCCCACCGGCGTGCCGTCGCGATCCTCGGTCTTGTAGTCGCGTTCGTCGAAGAAGTCGCAAACCCATTGGTAGAGCTCGCGCCCGTTGACGCCGGCTCGGTGGCGTTCGATCACCTGCTGTTGGGCCTCAAAGACGGTTTGCACCAGCGTGCGCTGGGCCTCGCTGGCCTTGCCCTTGAGGTAGGTCCGCGTCATGTCGCCATGGTAGCCGCTGGCCAGGTCCTTGGGAAAGATGTCGACGATGATCAGCTCGTTGGGCCGCAGCGGCCCGGCGCCGCGGTGGTGCGGATCGCAGGCCTGATCGCCGCCCGCCGCAATGGTATCCCGCGACTCCGCGCCGCGTTCGAGGCACTGGATCTCGATCATGCGGTGCAGGCGCTCACTGGTCAGGTAGTCGCCCTCGTAGTAGAGCTTGCCGTCGCGCACCGAGCTTTCGCGTAGAGCCTTCTCGACCAGGCTGAAGCCGGCACAGGCGGCCGCATTGCCCGCCCGGATACCCTCGGCTTCGTCGTCGCGCTTCAGCACGCGCTCCGGGAACAATGGGCCGTCGGCCACGCGCACCGTCATGCGGCGGTTACGCAGGTCGAAGGCCAGCCCGGCCGGAAAAGTCTCGGGGATCAAAAAGCCGGGCATCGACAGCTCGTCGGCGAGCACGCGCAGGATATCGGCGGGCAGCTTCGCCCGGCGCCCGTATTTTTGCCGCGCCTTTTCCACGCAGGCTTCCCAGCCCAGCACTTCGTCGAAGCGGCCGTCGCGCTTCACCCGCGCATATTCGAGCCGGTTGACGACGGCGACGGATTGGCCGTGGCAAACGAAGGCCAGAATGGGATCCGGCACGGACACGCGGCCCAGGTAAAAGAGGTCGGCGCTCTGGTGAGTAGAGGCGTAGAGGAGCGGGCAGAGCTCGGCAGGCATACAAAATAGGATTGTGATACCGCCACAAGTGTCTAGTCCTTTCGCCTATGAAGCCCAAGCTCGTCGATTGGTTGCGCCTCTCCTTGATCGCCTTGCTGCTCACAGTCCTGACCGGCTGCGAACACGACCAACCCAAGGGCAAGGAGGTCGCCAAGGGCGACGAGGCCGCGCCGTTTGCGAAGCACTACCCCATCGAGTTGGGCGATCAGACCATCAACGTGCAGCTGGCCATCACGCCCCGCGAAAGCGAACACGGCCTGCAGTACCGCCAGTCATTGGAGGAAAACGAGGGTATGCTGTTCCTCTATCAGGCCCCCCAGTCCATGAGCTTCTGGATGCCGAACGTGCCGATCAACCTGTCCATCGGCTTTTTCGGTCCGCAAGGCCGACTGAAGGAAATCTACACGATGTTTGCCTACGACACCAATTCGGTAGGCGGTCGCAGCAGCAACCTGCAGATGGCGCTGGAGATGCGCGAAGGCTGGTATCGCGACCATGGCATCGGGCGCGGTGCGCAATTGAATATGGAGCAGGTCAAGGCCGCCATGCGCGAACGCGGCGCCGATCCGGCCGACTACGGCTGGGTCGAAGAATAGCTGTGGCTAAATTTTGCTCGCAAGTTGCGGGCAGGGACTGTTTTCTCAGGTAACCCCAAAGAGTTATGGCGCTGGTACTCGTTGTTGATCGTGAAGCAAAAGTGCAGGATGCGTTCCGCTTTATCCTGGAACCCCTCGGCCACGAAGTGCTGACGGTGGCACGGCCCGACGAGGCCCTGCAATCCTTTGAAGAGCGCGCCCCAGCCGTGACCGTGCTCGAACAGGAAAACCAGGGGTTTGCCCTGCTCGAACGCATGCAACGCCAGCGTCAGGACGCGCCCATCCTGCTGACCAGCGCCCGCTCCCGCAAGGAAGACGCGTTACGCGCCTTGCGTGGCGGGGCCTGTGACTTTCTGGTTAAACCCATGCGCTCGGCCGAGTTTGCCCAGGCGGTTGCGCGCATCCTCGAAAGACAGGAGAAGGACGCCCGCTCCACCCAGGGCGCGACTGGGGACGGCGCGGACGGCGATGCCCCCCTGCTGGGCCTTTATGGCGAAAATCCCTCGGTCGTGGCCATGCGGGAGCAAATCCGCGAATTGGTCGCCGACGACTACCATGGTTTCCTGCTGATCCAGGGAGAATCGGGCACCTACAAGCGCGAAATCGTCTTTTACCTGCACGAGCAGCGTCCGACCTCCAAGGGAGACTTCATCCAGATGGACTGCTCGCTCGAAGATCCGGATGCCTTGCGCGAGCTCCTGATCGGGCCCGACGCCAAGGGCGGTTCCCTGCTGAAGAACCACCCCAGCGCGACATTGCTGCTGGAAAAGGTCGAGAGCCTGCCGACGGATATTCAGGACGAGCTGGACGAAGTGATCGACCTGTTCAAGGAGCAGATGCTGATCATCTTCCTGGCCGATCACGACCTGGAGATGGCGATGGCCGAAGATCGCTTCCAGATCTCCCTCTATTTCAAGATCAGCCAACACCTGATCGACCCGCCGCGCTTGCGCGAGCGCCTCGAAGATCTACCGGGCCTCTGCAACTACATCCTGCAGCATTCGCCCGAGTTGAGCGACGAGCAACGCGGCAGCTCCTTTACGCCCGAAGCGCTCCAGCAGATGGAGCAATACCGCTGGCCAGGCAATCTGGTGGAACTCGAGAGCGTCGTGGTGCTCGCCGCGCTCGAAGCCGAGGGCGCCGCGATTACGGACGACATGATCCGCCGCCACCTGGGCATGTAAGCGGCCACCCGCCCTGCATACGATAAAGCCGGGCGGCCATGCAGACACACCCGGCTGGGGATAAAGCAATCTGAATCTGGACGCGGCCCCAAAAGGCGCTGGCTCAGGCCGTATCGCGCTGCTGGCGTTGCGCCTCGAGCTCGGAGATGAGTTCCTGCTCCTTGTCCATGAACTCCTTCACAAGGCGGGCCTTTTCCTCGCGCAGCCAGCGTTCCTGCTCGGCCTTGCGCTGATAGATCTCCTTGTTTTTCTCGCGCACCTCGCGCAAGTGCTTGGAGATCATCTTCTTTTCTTCGAGCAGGTTCTGGGCTTCCTGCGAAACTTCGGCGCGCATCTTCTCGATCTCCGCCATCATCTGCTCGCGCTCCTTCTTCAAGGCCTCGCGCTCTTCCTGCAGCTCGTTCACTTCGAGGTCGAACTGGTGATAGCCGGCCTCCAGCTCCTGCTGCCGGTCGAAGAGCGCACCTTCGCGTAGCTCCAGGTCTTCGATCGTCGCAGCGAGATTGCGCTCGCGCTCCTCGATCTTCTGCTGGCTCGCGCGCACTTCCTCTTCAAATTCCTCGGACTGGGCTTGCAGGGCCGCTTCCAGGTCCTTCAGCTCACGACCGCGCTGCTCCGCGTAGGCCTGGAACTCCTCACGATCGGCATCGAAGCCCTGCTGCTGTTCCCGCAGCGTAGACTGCTCCTCGTTCAACTGCTGGCGCTTCTCGCTGATTTCGGTGGACTGGGTTTCGTATTCCTGCTGCCACTCCTGCTTGCGCTGCTCCAGCTCGGTTGCCTCTTCGCGGGCCACCTGCAGGCGCGCCTCGGCCTCGCGCATCATTTCCTGGTTCTTGCGGCTCAGCTCGGCCATCTCGGCCTCCTGGTCTTCCAGGTCGGCCAGACGGACCTCGGCGCGCGCCTTTTCCGCCTCAAAAGTATCCCGGGCCTCGCGAAAGGCCTCCTCCTGCGATTGCACCTCGGCCGCACGCTTTTCGTTTTCCTCGCGCATGGCCGTCAGCATGTCCTCCTGCTCGCTGAGCTCGGCCTCGCGGACCTGCAGGCCGCTCTCGACGCTCTTGAGCTCTTCGGAGCGCTCGCGCAGCTCCTCTTCGTAGGACTGCAACTCGGCCTTGCGCGCTTCGAGGCCGGCTTCGGCGGCATTCACCGCTTCCTGCCGCTCCGCGAGCTCTTGCAGGCGCTCGTCGGCCTGCTCCAGTGCCCGTTCGCGATTGGCGATCTCGCGCTCACGCTCGTTCAGCTCTTCCTGCATCCCCTCCAGCTCTTCCGCGCGCTCGGAGGTTTCGAGCATGCGCTGGCGCAGATTGTCCAATGCGCCCGCGTTTTCCTTTTCAAATTCCTCCTGCAGGGTTTCCAGGCGCGCCTCGGCTTCCTGCACCTTCGCCTGGGCCTCTTCCAGCTGTTTTTCGCGGCTGGCCAGATCCACGCGCAACTGGTTCAGGCCAGCCTTGACCCGCGCATCTTCATCGCGGCTCATGGCGATCTCGCGCTCCAACCCCTGCTTTTGCTCCCGCGCGTCCTCGATCTCCTGCTCAAGCTGCTGCTTGGTCTCCATCTGGTTCTGCAGCGCGCTGTCCAGCTGGCTCCGTTGCTGCGTCAGCTCCTGCTCGATGCTCTGCAGCTCTTGCTCCCGGGCCAACAAAGAACGTGCCTTTTCCTGCTGTTCCTGGTCGCGCGCCGCCCATTCCGCTTCGCGCTCCTGAAAGATTTCGTCCTGACTGGCGATCCGCTCCTCGCGCTCGCGCAGCTCCAGCTCGCGCTGGGCCAGGTCTGCCTCCTGGTGCTCGAGCGCTTCGGTCGCCTCGGTGACGTGCGTCCGCTCCTTGTTCAGCTTTTCCTGCTTGCCGTAGATCTCGGATTCGCGAAAGGCGAGGTCCTGCTCTTTTTCGGCCAACTCGGCCTGCCAGTCGCGCACGCGCTCTTCGACCTCCGCCATGCCGTCCCCTCCTGCTTCGGCGGAGACGACGACCGGGGCCGGCACCGACTCACCTTCGGCCAGGCCCAGCCCGGGCAGACGCTGAAACGTGCGATTGCTCAACACGAGTTGGCGGCGCACGGGCGCGCTCAGCCCGGTCAGCTTGAGTAAACGCTCACGCAAGACGGCTTCCTCCAACGGCCATTCAAACAAATCGTCCAAACCGACTCGCATCGCCTCGACCACGTGCTCGAAACGCGCAGCAGGCGTCGCCACCACCACCGGGATGTCCGGATAGGCGTGCTTGACCTTGGCAGCTGCGGCCAGGGCATTCTCGGCCGACTCCCCACCCATCAAGACACCAGAAGACGTCTCCTCGGGCAGCCGGATCATCAACTCGTCGGCTGAGTCCAGACAAAGGGAATCAAACCCGAGTTCGTAGAGACGCAGGATCAATCCACAGCGCAACGTCTCGTCCGGCTGGATAATAAACCATGGAGCCGGCAGTTTGGAAGGGGCTGAAGCAGGCATGACGGGCGAAGGATGGTAAACAAGCAGCAGTAAGCCTCATTTACGGCATCGGCAGCGGTTCGAAAACCTTAAGCCGAATAGCGCAAATTGATGACACGCAAGCAGGACCTTATGAAGGTGGAAGAATAGAGACAAGTCGAAAGCCCCTTACAAAACTTTTACGTACGAATTACCTATTTAGCGTGAGGGAAGTTGGCCGATAGTACCTTTGACCTTTACAAGGCGTATCCGCGCCGCCAATAAACGAATTACCCTGTCTTCTACCCCCACTTTCTAGTTTCAACTCGCTAACAATCTAACAGCTCGCGTCCTTCCCTCGAGCTTCAAGGCTGACCCATGGATTCACTGCCCCTAGGCATGGTTGCTGATCAGACAGACGCCCAGTTGGCGTTTGCCTTGGTCTCTGATTCGCCAAATCTCCGCTACAAAGCCCTCTATCGTAGCCCAAAGAACCGGGAGAGCTGGGAGCAACTGCTGCCCGAATTCCTCCCTGCGCCAGACGAAATCAATCTCCGCTACTACCTCGAGCCGAAGGACACCATCACCCGTTTTCGGCTCGACCCGCCCGCCGCGTGGAAGAACGACCCGCGCGCGGTGTGGAACGACCTCAAGGATGCCGGCGTGCACGCCAACAGCCACATGTTGGGCCTGTTTCAAGCCTCGACCGGCGAACCCTATTCCGGCGATGGGCCGGCGCTAGCCGTGGCGCTGCCCCGACACTACGTCCGCCAGGTAGGCCGCATGCTGGACAACGCGGAGGTCAGTCTCGACCGCCGCCACTTGCTCGCCGGTCTGCCGGCCAACCTGAGCTACCTCACCCCCGTCGCGCGCCAACAGGAGCGGGGCGGCCCGGTGGCACTCGTCGAATTGCGGGATGACCGTTGCGACCTCTGGATCATGGGCGATCAGGGCCTGCGCCTGCACCGCCAGACCTCGAGCGGCCTGAACGATCTCGTGAGCCGCTTGCAGACCGAGTTGAACCTCAAGTTCCCCGGTTCTGCAGCCAAGCTCGTCTACGAAGGCCTTTACGATTTCAGCTCCACCGCCGAAACCCTGACGGAAGACATCGGCAAGCGTTTGGGACAAGATCTGCTCGCCGCGGAAGAGATCATCGGAGAGCCCGTCCGCAACCTCGCCTTTACCTTCCTCCCCCCGTCGGCTGACTGGATGGCCCAGGCCCTCGCGGCACACGCTGGCCGTGAAGTCCTGCAATGGCCCAGCGCCCAAGGCAATGCCGAGCCGGCAGATGAAGAGAGCAACCTGCCGCAGTGCTTCATCGCGCCCGCCGTGGCGGGAGACCTTGCGAAGGTGGAACGTGAAAGCGAAACCGCGTGGCGTTGGTATCTGGAAGACGATGAAAGCGCATTCCTCGTGCCGGCCGACGAGGCCGTGGCCACCGGGAAGGGCATGACCCGCTCGACCTTTGTCTCCATCGCGGGCAGCTCTGCCGAGGAGGAAGAGGAGGCCACCATGGCCGCCGACGAAGACTTTGATGTGGCCGATGAGGGCAGCCCGGCACCCGCCGAGGAAAAGGCCGCTGCTGCCGCCGCGCCCGCCCCGGCGACGCCCTCCCCTGCTCCGGCGCCCAAACCGGCGCACCGCCCGTCTGAAGCCGCGCCGCCGGCGAAAAAGAAGAGCAATCCCGTGCCGATTATCGCGGCGGCCGTCGTGCTGCTATTGGCGGGAGGCGGAGCCTTCTTTGCCCTGGGCGGCAAGGACGAAGGTGCCAAGACAGTGCAGGCCCAGCCGAAACTGACCCCCGAGCAGCAAAAACAGGCGGACGCCGAAGCCAAGCGCAAGGCCGAAGAGGAAGCCCAACGCCAAGCCGAGGAAGAGGCCCGCCGCAAGGAAGAAGAGGAAGCCCGCATTACGGCCGAAGCCGCCGCTCTGGCCGAAAAGATGCGCGCCGAAGAGGAGGCCGAGCGTAAAGCCGCCGAAGAGGCCGCCGAACTGGAGCGCCTGGCCAAACAGGGCAGCCTGACGGTGACCGGCTTGCCGGAAGGCACCATCATTCGCGTGAACGGCAAGGAAATCGGCCGCAATGCGATTGAAGATTACGCCATCGACCCAGGCACGTACTATGTCGCGCTGGAAAATCCGGACTACGAAACCGCCGTCCAGGAAGTCACCATCGACGAAAAGGAAGACTTTGCCCTGGAATCGCCCACAATGTCTCACGTCGAAGGCCAGGTCGTGCTCAACAGCCAGCCGCGCGGCGCCACCTACACCCTTTACCTGCAGGATGACGACACCCCTGTGCAGGAAGGTGCCACGCCCGCTACCCTCAATCTGGCGATTGGCGACTACCGCGTCGAATTCAGCCGCCCGGGCTGGGAAAGCCGCTCGGAAACCTTCAGCATCGCCAAGGGCAACCTCAAGAATATCGATACGACCTTCGAGACCGGCACCATCGCCCTGACCTCCGAGCCCACGGGTGCCGACGTGCGCCTCAATGGCGAGAAGGTCGGCGTCACGCCGTATACCAGCACGGGCATGGCCCCCGGCATCTATCGCTATCAGGTCCACCGCCCCGGCTATGAAAGCGAAGACATCAGCATTGAGCTCAAGGAAGGCGGCGAAGTGGCGCAACAGCTGACGCTCAACGACATCAACCGCATCTACCGCGCGAGCGAGATCGATGTGCCGCCCATGCCCCTCTATCAGCCGGAGCCCACCATCCCGGCGGTAAGCAAGATGGAAGAGATCATGGTCGAGTTCGTGATCGATCAGCAGGGCCAGCCGACGGACGTCACCATCGTCAAATCCACCAACGAAAAGCTGAACAAGGAGATCTTGCGCGCGTTGACGGAGTGGCGCTTCCAGCCGGCCATGCGCCGCGACCACCCCGCCCGCATCAAAGTGCGCCTACCCCTGGTCTTCCAGCCGCAGGCAACCGACGAGACCGAACGCTGGACGGCAACCCGCTAACGCTCACGCAGTGAATTTCAAACGAGGCGGCCTCCTCACCAACTGGGGAGCCGCCTTTCTTTATTCCTGATGGGAGCGGTGCTGGAATTGCTGGAACCACCAGCCGAGCAGACCCAGCACCAGGAAGGCCGACAGCGCCAATCCGTAGCGGCCCAGGTCCCCCCAAGCCGGCGTCACGGGTTCCACGATACCCAACACGTCGGGGCCGCCCAGGATAAACCACGTGCCAAAGACAAAGCGGAACGCCCCCGTAAAGGCCGTCAGCAGCATGAGCGCCGGTTGGACGAGCAGAGCCGCCACGCCACCGGAAACCAGTGCTGCCCCGGCCGTACTGAGCAGGCGCAGCCATTCCGCCTCCTGCTGCATCAGGCTGGCGGTCAACAGGCCCACCACGAAGGCCACGGACAGCGCGACGGCGGCCCGCAGCATCTGAAACGCGAGCAAACCGCCCAGTATCAGCCCTGCCACGGCGCCGACGATCGTCGCCGACATATTATCCGGCGCCCAGTGCAGCGCCAGCAGGCCGCCCGCCAGTGCGCCGACGAGCGCCAGCAGCATCGAGAGCGTCGCGCGGAAGATCTTGAAGCCAAAGAAGCAGTCAAACAGACCGCTGATCGCCAGCAAGGCATAGACCGCCAAGGCAGCGGGATAAGGCAGCAGGATGGGGCCCTCCATAGAGCCGCATGCTAGCGTCCGGATCCCGTAGAACAAGCGCGAAGCGCTTAGTCCAGATCTCGCTCCGCCAGATCGTCTTCGCCCCAGCCAAACAGGTGCCCCAATTCGTGCAGGTAGGTGCGCTCCACCTCTTCGGCAAAGCCGGTCCCCTCTTCCGCGGCGTAGGCGGCGATGGGCTCCAGAAACAGGTAGATGCGGGAAACGGCGGGCACGTCGTCCCAATCCGTCGTCTCGCCATCGAACAGGCCCAGCAGGTCGTCCCCAAACTCCGCCGCGATTTCCTCATCCGGTCGATCCGTCAGCAGCACGGGGGTGCGCTGGGCGCGCTCACGCAGCGCGTCGGGCAAGGAGGCGAGCGTCTCCGCGACGATACGTTCCGCCAACTGGAGACGCGTTTCGCTCACCGCCGAAAGGGCGCTAGTCTTCTAGCTTGCGGAAGACCACGACGCCGTTGTGGCCGCCGAAGCCGAGGTTGCTGGACATGGCCACGCGCACCGGCTGCTCGACCGCCTGGTTCGGCACATAGTCGAGATCGCAATCGGGATCGGGCGTGGTGTAATTGATCGTCGGCGGAATGATGCCGTCGGTGATCGTCTTGATGCAGGCAATGGCTTCGATGCCGCCTGCGGCGCCCAGCAAGTGGCCGGTCATGGACTTGGTGGAGCTGATCTTGAGACGCTTGGCGTCCTCACCCCACACTGCCTTGATGGCGAGCGTTTCGCCCTTGTCGTTGTAGGGGGTCGACGTGCCGTGGGCGTTGATGTAGTCCACCTCCTCCGGCTGGAGACCGGCGGATTTGAGCGCGTTCTGCAGGCACACCTTCAGCCCGGTGCCGTCCGGGTCGGGCGAGGTAATGTGGAACGCGTCGCATGTGGAGGCGTGGCCCAGCAGCTCACAGTAAATCTTCGCCCCGCGCTTCTGGGCGTGCTCGAGGGTCTCGAGCACGAGCACCCCGGAGCCCTCCCCCATCACAAAGCCGTCGCGGTCCTTGTCGAAGGGGCGGGACGCCTGCTGCGGCGTGTCGTTAAAGCTGGTGCTCATGGCCTTCATGCTGCAAAAGCCGCCAAAGCCGAGACGCGTCACGCTGGCTTCGGCTCCGCCGGCCAGCATCACGTCGGCTTCGCCGAGTTGCAGCATACGCATGGCGTCCGCAATCGAGTGGGTAGCCGTCGCGCAGGCGCTGACGATGCCGTAGTTCGGCCCCTTGAGGTTGAGGTCGATCGCCACGATGCCGCTCGCCATGTTGGTGATGATCATCGGCACCATGAAGGGCGAGATCTTGCGAGCGCCGCCCTCGAACATGCGGAAATTCTGCTTCTCGATCGTGTCGATGCCGCCGATACCGCTGCCGACGAGGCAGCCGATGCGGAACGGATCGAGCCCGGCCGTATCGAGGCCGGCATCCACGTAGGCCTGCCGGGAGGCTGCCACGGCCAGCTGGGTATAGCGGTCGCGCTTGCGGGACTCCTTCACATCCATGTGGTCGGCGGGGTTGAAGCCTTTGACTTCGCCCCCCACCTGACACGGCATTTCGGAGACGTCGAAACCTTCGACCCGGCCGATGCCGGAGCGACCGGCCTTCAGCCCGTCCCAGTATTCATCAACGTTATTACCGAGCGGGGTCAATGCACCCAGCCCGGTCACCACAATACGTGAATGCTTCGACACAGTGGACATGCAAAAAGAGGCCTACTAGAGGCCTCATAAAGAAAGGGTTATGAGCGGTTTCCCATCCAGGAGGAGGGGAAACTAGGCACTCTTGCTCTTGATGTAGTTGATCACGTCGCCGACGGTCTGCAGCTTTTCAGCTTCGGACTCCGGGATCTCACCACCAAGCTCATCACTGAATTCATCTTCGAAGGCCATCACCAGCTCGACGACGTCGAGCGAGTCCGCGCCCAGATCTTCAATGAAGGAAGCTTCAGGAGTGATTTGCTCCTCGTTAACATTCAGTTGCTTGACGATGATGTCTTTGACGCGATCTTCGATGCTCTGGTCTGCCATCTTGACTTGCGCTAGGGGTTAGAAAAAAGAAGGTTAATTTCACATCACCATACCACCGTCAACCGTAAAAGTTTGACCGGTGATATAGCCAGATTCCTCGGAGGAAAGATACGTAACGAGACGGGAGATATCCTCCACCTTGCCCAAACGGCGAAGCGGAACCTGCTGCACGATAACCTCTTTGGTCTTTTCGTCCAGCACGGACGTCATATCCGTCTCAATAAAGCCCGGGCACACCGCATTGGCGGTGATGCCGCGCTTGGCAAATTCGCGGGCGACAGTCTTGGTGAAGCCGAGCATGCCCGCCTTGGCGGCAGCGTAATTGGCCTGGCCGGCATTGCCCATCTGGCCGACCACGGAGCTGATGTTGATCACGCGGCCCCAGCGGTTGCGGCCCATGGCCGTCGTCAGCGCACGGGTCCAATAAAAGCAGGAATCGAGGTTGGTGCGGATCACATCGTGCCAGTCCTCGTCCTTCATGCGCATCAAGAGCGTGTCGCGCGTGATGCCGGCGTTGTTGACGAGGATGTCGATCTTGCCGTGCTCCTTCAGCAGCTCTTCGGCCGCCTGGGCCACCGCTGCGCCGTCGGATACGTCCACCGCACGGGCCACGGCGTTGCCCCCGCTGGCGCGGATCGCTTCCGCCGCGCCGCCGCATGAAGATTCGCTCTTGCTGACGCAGATCACCTTCACGCCTTCGCGGGCCAGCTCTTCCGCAATGGCCTTGCCAATGCCGCGGCCAGCTCCGGTGACCAGCGCCACCCGGTCGGTAAACGTCAAATTCATGGGGCACACTGCGCCAAAGCCTGCGCAGCTTGGCAAGCCTTATTCCTGGCTACTCCTCGTACATCAGCAAGTGAATGTCTCCCGGAGAAAACGGTACCCCCTCCCCATAGTGCCGGGTCGCCGCGAGCATCAGGTTGTCGTGCAATTCCTCCAGGCTGCTGCCCGAGGTCTTGATCCCGGCGTTGAGACAGTCGGCCTCGTATGTGCCGGCGTCGCGTTGGCAAACCACTTCGAAAAACAAAGGCGAAAGGGCGGTAGCTGCCATTTAGGTAGGGTTTTGGATCCACGCCCCAGACCAGGGGCATACAAGGAGAGACTGCCAGAATCGCAAAAATGTTCAATAGTGATTGCGAATCTTGACACCGATCCTATTTTCCCGCCATTAAAACGGTCGTTTAATGCTCGTGCTTCGTCGCCCATTCTCGTTGCTGATGTCGCTGCTGCCCTGGTGGGTGGCGGGCACACCTGTGCACGCTCAGGACAGCGCCCTGCATTCGCCCTCGCTGATCAGCTTTTACTTCGAAAACGACCTGTTTGCCCGCACGGACAAGAACTACACCAATGGCGTGAAGCTGACCTGGGTCTCGCCCGACCTGCCTCCGCCCGAGGACAAGAGCCAGCCGGTCAACTGGGCGATCTGGATGATGGATCACCTGCCGTGGATCGACCCGGAAGACGCTCTGGACCGGCATGTCGCCTTTTCCTTCGGGCAAAATATCTACACGCCGCAGGATATCGAAAGCACCGAAGTGCAGACCGACGACCGTCCCTATGCGGCCTGGCTCTACGGCTCCATCGGGCTGCACCACCGCACGGAACGCTGGCTGGACACCTTCGAGATGACCTTTGGCGTCGTCGGCCCGCTCGCCATGGGGGAACAGACGCAAAACCTCGTGCACCGCATCAAGGGCGCCCCGCGAGCCCGCGGCTGGGACAACCAGATCGACAACGAACCGGGCTTCAACCTCGTATGGGAGCGCAAGTGGCGGCACCCGCTCTACGGCGATCCCGACCGGATGAGCATCGAGCTTTTCAACCACCTGGGGTGCTCCGTCGGCAACGTCTTCACCTACGCCAACACGGGCGGTGGCCTGCGAGTGGGCTGGAACATGACCGAAGACTACGGGGTCGCGATCATCCGCCCGGCGGGCGACGCCAGTGTGCCCGCCACCCGTGCGGACAACGAGCGCTTCAGCCTCTACGTGTTCGGCTCGTTCGACACGCGCGGGGTGTTCCGCGACATCACGCTCGACGGCAATACCTTCGAAGAGAGCCACCGCGCCAACAAGGAGCCCGTCGTAACGGACTTCGTCGGCGGCGTCTCGATGGTCTACGACCAGTGGAAGCTCTCCTACACCCAGATCGTGCGCACCTCGCAGTTCAAGGAAGGCGGGCAGCACGCCTTCGGCTCCGTCAACCTGTCGTTTACGTATTGAAGATGGACCAAGACACCGCGACCGGGCCACACTCCGGCTTGACAAAGCCTCTGGGGCTTTCAGCCTGCCGGGCTATGGCCATTCCCCTTCTGCTGGTCGATGACAACAACCGCTACGCGAAGCTGCTGACGGATTACTTCGCGCCGCGCGGGTTTACCCTGGAACGGGCGACCAGTGGCGAAGAGGGCCTCGAGAAGTTCCGCGCCCACGCGCCCGACCACTTTGCCGCCGTCATCACGGACATCACGATGGAGACGCGCCTGGCGGGCTACTGGATGGTGCGCCGCCTGCGCCGCGCGGGCTACAAGGGCACGATCATGGTCGCCAGCACGGCCTTCAACGAGATCCCGATCATCGACCTGCACCGCGCCCTCTACCGAGGCCTGGACGTGCAGTTCCTCATCCCCAAGCGCGAGCTGAAGGAAGGGCGCCCCTACTTCTACCCGCTCGGCTTCTTCAAGGCCCCGCTGACCGAATGGCGTCCTGAAGACGCCTAGCGAAAGACGCGACTAGTTGCAGTCGCCCAGATACAGGGTCGGCACCTCGATGCCCTCGAGCGTAAAATACTGCTTGATCACCGCCGGATAAAACGGCACGGCCTGGATGTTTTCGAGCGCGAGCCAGGCCACCCCGATCTGGTGGTTGTCGCACTCGTGGCCGATGCAGACCGCATGCGGATCCGTAATGTGGCAGCGGAAGACGTGCTCGAGTTGGTGAAAGCCGGAGTGGCTCTTGGAAAAGCGGTGGTTACGGCCGATGTATTCGCGCACGTAGAGCAGGCGGTCGACCTCGACCTCCACGCCCACTTCTTCGAGGCATTCGCGCTTGACCGCATCTTCCAACGTTTCACCCGGCTGTTGGCCCCCGCCGGGCAGGATGTAATAGACGCCGCGCCAGTCCCGCATCTTGGTCGCCAGCAATTTGCCATCGTGGATGATGACGGCGCGGGCGGCGGAACGAATCTGTTTTATGCGGGACATTAAGCGCACAATCCGTAAAGCAGCCGTGGCCCTGGTGGCAAGCTCCCAGATGAGGCAACTCCCGCAGCACAAGCGTAGGGCGCTGCTTGCACTGCGTCCGGTTCGGTGTTTGTTGCCCCATGAGCGTGCATTGGGAGAAACGCTACCAGGCAGGCCACCACCCATGGGACAAGGGCCAACCGGCACCGCCCCTGGTCGAAGCCCTGCAGACCTTGCGCCCAACGGGCCGTATCCTCGTGCCGGGCTGCGGCAAGGGCCATGACGCGCGCGCCCTGGCAGGCCCCGGCAACCAGGTGTGGGGCGTGGACCTGGCCCCGTCGGCCGTACAGGCTGCCCGCCAGCAAACACGCCCCGGCGGCAGTCTCGCCTTTCACCAGGGTGACGTTTTGAACCAGACGCCGGGTGACCTGGGGCGCTTCGACTGGATCGTCGAGCATACGTGCTTCTGCGCCATCCCGCCCCGCGAGCGTTCCCATTACGTGCGCCAAATGGCCCACCTGTTGCGACCGGGCGGCTGCTTGCTCGGCATCTTTTTCCTCTATCCACCCGCGGTCTCCGGGCCGCCTTTCGGCGCACTGCCGCAGGAGGTGGATCAGCTCTTCCGTCCGTTTTTCCATCTCGAACGCCGATGGTCTCCCGGCACCTCATTCGCCGGGCGCGAAGGCGCGGAGGAGGTACGCCTCTACCGGCGCCCCACTGCTTTTTTATCGCCGCACTACCGCTCCTGCGCCAAGCTACGGTGAGGAATTGCTCGACCATGCAGATCACCGGATATTTCCGCTGCTTCAGCGAACCCACCCGGCTGCGCATCCTCAACCTGCTGCGCCACGGGCCCCTGTGCGTCTGCCATATTCAGGAGATTCTGGGCGAGCCCCAGGCCAAGGTCTCCAAGCAACTCTCCTATCTCAAGCAATACGAACTCGTCGCCTCGCGGCGTCATTATAACTGGACGATTTACAGCTTGCCGGAGCCCCTGCCGCCCTGCGTGGAGCAAATCCTGGCCCTGCTGGAGCAGGAGCCCGACTGCGAGCGAGTGCTGTTGCCCGATACGCAGCAGCGTGAGGCGTTGCTGGAACGGCTTTCGGCGGCGGCCGAACCGGGCGAACCCCTGCAGTCTCTCATCTCCTGCGGCCTCATTGGCTGCGAGCGAGATGGGATTTGATGCCTTTCCTTGCCTGGGGAGCCCAAATCCATGCCTGAAGCCACGATAAGCTTGCGCTTGAATACAAACACACGTTTGATTTATCGAAGAAGTTGATCTATCTAGATGTCATGCGAACCGAATTGTCTACCACACCTGCCCCCTCCAGCCCATCGGCTGCCGGTGCAGGGCTAGAGGGCGCGTTCCCAAATGAACGCGTTGGGCTGGTCGCGCCCTTTGCCCAACTGGCGGCGCAGCTCCCAGCCCGGCCAACGCAGGTCCGTCTCGCCGGGCGCCTCCATGACGACTTGGGGGTCGTGCCCCTCCAGCATGCGCTCGAGCGCCTGCAGCACGGCGTCGGGCCGGTCGCGCCAGAGCGCGTAGGGCGGGTCGACAAAGACGAGGTCGATCCGGTCCGCCCCTTGAAAACCAAGGGCATCGCCTTCCACCACGACGCCAATTTCGGTTACCATGCGCTGGAGGCTGCGGGCAACGGCAGCCACATTGGCTTTGAGCATGCTACTGGTGCGACGATGACGCTCGACCCAATAGCAGAAGGCCGCCCCGCGCGAGACCGCCTCCAGGCCGTAAGCGCCGGAACCGGCAAAAAGGTCGAGCACGTGCGCGTCTTCCACCGCCGGGCCGAGGCTGGAGAAGACGGCCTCCCGCATCCGATCGGTCGCCGGTCGCAAACCTTCACCCTGCCCCACTTTGAGGGGGATTCCTCGCGCGATGCCTCCGGTAATCCGCATGACCTCAACCTTACAGCGGAGGGCCCGGCCCCAGGCAAAGTAAATTCTGCTTTATCTGTGCTCCCTTCTGGTGTTTGTTCTCCCCTTCGTTTTTCGCTGAACGCTTCGCTCTAACTGATGAGACTAGCCCGCACATGGAGCCGGCTCGGTCTGCTCTGCCTGTTGGCGGCACCCTTGATGGCCCAGGAAGAGGCTGATTCCTTCAACCTCTGGCCACTGCTTACCTACCGCCCGGAGGACCACTGGGGCCGGCCTGCCACCACGACCGCCGCCGGGCCCTTCTGGCTGGGCCAGCGGTGGGAGGATCGCCATGTCTATGGCTTCCGCCCCATCACGCTGACCTATCAGCCGCTCGACCTGCCGGAAGACATCGACTTTCACCTACTCTACCCGATCTTCAACTATCACGAGAGCGGAGACATGGTGTATTGGGACGTCTACAGCCTGATCCGCTACCGTCACGATAGCGGCAGCGACATCACCGATTTTCAGGCCTTCCCCTTCCTCTTTTACTTCGACAGTCCCAATCCGGAGGCCAATTACGCCGCCTTCTGGCCCGTCGGAGGCACGCTGAAGAATTTCTTCGGGCGCGACCGCGTCGACTTCGCGGCCTGGCCGCTCTACGTCCGCACGCGCAACGAAGAGGCGGTGCGCTATTCGGTACCGTGGCCCTTCGTGCAGTATCTGACCGGCCCCGAAAGCCGCGGCGCCGCCCTCTGGCCCCTCTACGGGCACTTCGAGAAGGACGACGACTATGCGCGTACCTTCGCGGCCTGGCCGATCTATTACGACGTCTACCGGGATTTGGACGAGCCCCAGCCGCGCCATGACTTCGGCGTGCTGCCCTTTTACGCCCGCTCGACCGACGCGGGTCTCAAGAGCGAGACCTTCGGCTGGCCTTTCTTTGGCTACACCAAGGAGTGGGAGCCCCGCCCGACCTACAACGAGACGCGCTACTTCTGGCCGCTCTTCGTACAGGGCGAAGGCGAAGAGAAATTCATCAACCGCTGGATGCCGTTCTACACCCACGAGGGCAAGGGCCTGCACAAAAAGAAGTGGTATATGTGGCCCATCCTCAAGCGCAGCGAGCGCTACGAGGAGCCCATGACGATCGACCGCGATCAGCTGCTCTACTTTCTCTGGTGGGACGAACGCCGCTCCACCGCCAGCTGGGAATCGCGCAAGACCTTCCTCTGGCCGCTCTTCGGCTATTGGGACGACGGGCAGGAAGCTCGCCAGATCCAGCTGCTCGACCCTCTGGGCGGCCTCTTCCCCAATAACTCCACCATGCGCGACGCGTGGGGTAACCTTTTCGCCATTTACCGCTACGACCGGCGGGGCGACAGCCAGGAGCACTCCGTGCTCTGGAATCTCGTGAACTGGAAACGGGCCGAGGGCGAGACCCTCAATCTCGAAATCGGCCCCCTCTTCGACTATGAACGCGCGGAAGAACACGCGACGGGTGACTGGGAAGTGCTCTGGGGGCTGGTCGGCCGCCACGGCGCCGAAGAGGACCGCCGCTGGGAGTTTTTCTGGAAAGACTTCTAGAATGTCATGTTTGCTTTGCTCAATGTCCTGAACCAGATCGGCAGTGGCCTCGTGCTCTTTTTGCGCACGCTGCGCTTCATCCCCTACACCTTGCGCATGTTCCCGCGCATTGTGGACCAGTGCCTGTTCATCGGTTACGGCACCCTGCCCCTCACCGCCATCCTCAGCCTCTTTATCGGGGGCGTGCTGGCCCTGCAGTTTGGCTACAGCGCCAGCGCCTACGGGGCCACGGAGTATGTCGGCGGCGTCGTGGGGGTCTCACTGGTGCGCGAACTGGCCCCCGTCATGACCGCGATCATGCTCACCGGGCGCGTCGGCTCGGCCGTCACCGCCGAACTTGCCTCCATGAAGGTCTACCAGGAGGTCGACGCGTTGCGGACGATGAACATCCCGCCCGAGCGCTTTCTGGTGCTGCCACGCCTCATCGCCGTGGCCCTCACCATGCCGCTGCTCACCATGGCGGCCAACGTCACCGGCTGGATCGGCGGCCAACTGGTCGTGCGCTTCGTGCCGTGGCTCGACCAGACCACGCAAACCTACTACAATGCCCTACGCGCCCAGATCACCCTCAAGGACCTGACCGACGGCCTCGTGAAGGGCGAGATCTTCGCGCTCATGGTCATCATCGTCTGCTGCAACGTGGGCCTGCAGGCCGAGGGCGGCCCCCGCGAGATCGGCGCCGCCGTGACCCGCGCCGTCGTCTCCTGCATTATCTTCATCCTCCTCTTGGACTACTTCGTCACCTACACCCAGCTCTAAGCCCATGGAAGCGGAACAACAAACCGACCAGCCCCTGGCCGTCCAGGCCGAGGACCTGCACAAGAGCTACGGGGACAACCACGTGCTCAAGGGCGTGAGCTTTGAAGTGAAGCCGGGCGAAGTCTTCGTGCTGATGGGCCCCAGCGGCTCCGGCAAGAGCGTGTTGCTCAAGCAGATCATCGGCCTCGAAGCACCGGATCAGGGGCGCGTGCGCATCAACGGCCTCGACGCCGCCGACCAGGAGACGCACGAGAAGTTCAAGACCGCCCTCGTCTTCCAGGCCGGTGCGCTCTTCAACTCCATGTCCGTCTTCGACAACCTTGCGCTCTACCTGCGCGAGCACCGGATGTACGACGAGAAGACGATCCGCGACAAGGTGAAGCGCGTGCTGCAGGTGCTCTCGATCGAGCAGACCGCCAAGCAATTCCCGGCCAGCCTCTCCGGCGGTATGCGCAAGCGTGTGGCCGTCGCCCGCGCGATTGTGATGGAGCCCCAGCTGATCCTCTACGACGAGCCGACCTCCGAGCTCGACCCCATCCGCGCCGCCACCGTGAGCGAACTCATCGCCACCGTGCGCGACGAAACGAATGTAACCAGCATCGTCGTGAGCCACGACAAGGACCTCGCCAAAGGCATTGCCGATCGCGTGGGCCTGCTCTGGGACGGCGAACTCATCTTTAACGGAACCCGGGAGGAATTTACCTCCAGCGAGGACGACCGCGTGCGCGACTTCCTCAACCCGACCATCAACCCGTCCAACCCGCGCTTTCGCCAACAACGCAACTCGGCATGAAACAAACGCTGCAATACGTCCGCGTGGGCCTCTTCTTTGTGCTGGGGCTCGCACTCATCTACGTCACCTACACGGTCATCGGCAACAACACCTTCGGCAAGAAGGAGGGCTACCAGCTCGTGGCCCAGTTCAACGACCTGAAGACGCTCACCCCGGGCAGCGACGTCCGCATGGCCGGGGTGCGCATCGGCGAGGTCTCCGAGACCCGGCTGATCGAGGGCAAGGCCCAGGCTGTCCTCCGTATCGACCCCAAGTTCCAGATCCCCGACGACTCGGTGGCCGCCATCGGCGTGGCCAGCCTGCTGGGGCAAAACTACATCGCCGTGAACTATGGCGAGAGCCAGAGCATGGCCCACGACGGCATGCAGTTGAAGACCCGCCCCACCGCAGACTTCAACGACATCATGAATGAGGTGAGCCAGCTCAGCCAGAAGTTCAACCAGATCGCGGACAGCTTCTCCGGCTTTGGCGGCGACGATATGGGCAACCTCTTTACCAACCTCAACGCGATGGTCGAAGAGAATCGCCAACAGCTCGACACCATCGTCGACCGCATCGACTCCATCACGATGAAGCTCGACGAGGGTGAAGGCACGCTCGGCAAGCTAATCAACGACGATACGGCTTACGCCCGGGCCGTGGAAGCGATCGATGAAATCAAGCTCGCCGCCTCCGACGCCCGCACCACGCTCGACGAAGCCCAAGGCATCATCGCCGACGTCAAGTCGGGCCAGGGCTCGATCGGTCGCCTGCTCTACGACGACACGGCCGCGCGCGAGCTGGAGGCCACCATCGCCAACTTCAACGAATTCTCAACCAAACTGAACAGCGGCGAGGGCACGCTCGGCAAACTCGTCAACGACGACGAGCTCTACGTGGAGCTGCGCTCGATGCTGCAAAAGGCCGAACAAACGCTCGACACCGTCGGCGACGCTGGCCCCGTCTCTGCCGTCGGGACGGCCGCGGGCGCGCTCTTTTAGGGGCTGCAGGAGCTGGTTGGCTACATTTTTACGCAATCGTCAACCAATCGGCACCTGCCGCCCACGCAGCTTTGCTTAGATGGTAGTGGAAAAAGCAAAATTTTCTTTGAACGAAATAGCGCTTATGGCGATCTACCTTATTAAGCTAAGCAATGAAGCAGAGCGACTCAGCGAAATTGTTTCAGCCTAGTTTGTAGTTTGGTTAAGCACTTGAGAGCGTCGCCGGGGTCGGTCAACCCCGGCGACAATTTTTTAAACGCCGCCAACGCCGCAAGGCATCTTGAGATTGAGTTGCCAGTAGCAACAGCAGGAAGAGGAACTCCAAGAAATTTCATGTCGCATACAACTACCCATCAAAGACTTAAATTTTTCGGGGAATTTTTCTCGATTGGATTGAACACTTCCGCCTTTGGTAGCGTCTTACTCAATGACAGGGACAGTATAGCAGTTTTCAAAATTAGTTAGAGTTTGTAGTTTGGTTAAGCACTTGGGGAAGCCGCCCGACCGGAATATGGTCGGGCGGTTTTTTGTGCCGGGTCGGAAGCACATTCCAGGACTTTGCGTTGCCAATCCACCGATTTGACCCTATTTTTTCTCGGTATCGGATGATCATGCACGCTACCCAGACAACGCCACCGACCCCGGTGGGACGGATCAAGCGCTTCGGCGAGTTCGGCCCTGCTTATGAGGTAGGTGAGCCCGTCCGCCGCCTGGAGGATGACGACTGGCTCGTCCAGATCGTCGTGGTTGAGACGGGGGAGACGGCCGATTACCGGTTGTCCCGGCTGTTGAACGACCCAGACGCACGCTGATGTACGCCGTAGCATTCGACCTGGTGGTGGCTGAAACGGAGAAGCACCACCCCAAGGGCGTTTCTCAAGCCTACGCCGACATTGCCGCGGAATTGGCCCAACGCGGGTTTTCTCGAGTTCAAGGCAGCCTCTACATCACCGAGAATGAAGACATGGCCAACCTCTTTGTCGCGATCCAGGCTTTGCGTGCGTTACCGTGGTTTCCCGCCTCCGTTCGCGATATCCGCGCCTTCCGGATCGAGCAGTGGTCGGACTTCACCGCCGTCGTAAAGGCGCCTTGATCCTGACGCCGCTTCTGGCTGAAATACCGGCATGGAAGATTGGCCCGACTTGCGCGTATACCAGACCCGCCTGCCCGCCGAGGGCGGCCCGGAACGCTGGACGTTGAGCCCGGACGAAAGTCATCACCTGGTGAAGGTCCGCCGGGCGCATGAGGGCGAACCGGTCTTGCTGCTCGACGGCTCGGGCCATCGCTGGCAGGGCACGCTGGTAGTCGCGCACCCCAAGCACGCGGAGGTCGAAGCCCGCGCGTTGCCGCCCCGGCCCGCGTTGAAAACCCGGGTCGTGGTTGGCCAGGCACTGCCCAAGGGCAAGACGATGGACGCTGTGGTGCACCGCGCGGCCGAAATGGGCGTGGCCGAGCTCGCACCGCTCTCGACCGCCCACAGCGAGGTGTCGCTCGACGCCAAACGGGCCGACCAGAAAGTCGAAAAATGGACGGCCGTCGCGATCGAGGCGCTGAAGCAATGCGCCAATCCCCACCTGCCGCACATCCCGCCCGTGCAGCGCCTGCAGGCATTCTTGCAGGCGCATCACGATGCGGACGCCAAACTGGTCGCCGCCTTGACCCCGCAGACGCGCCCCTTGCTCAAAGTGATGAGCGCATTGCCGGAACCGCCCAAGAAGCTGGCGTTGCTGGTGGGGCCCGAGGGCGACTTTTCCGACACCGAGTATGCGCAGATTGAGGCGCACGGTTATCAGGCAGTCGGGCTCGGCCCCCGGATTCTGAAGGTGGAAACGGCTTTTGTGAGCGCGGTGGCGGTCATCCAGGCAGCGTTGGGTCAATAAGCATCATTTCTTTTCCACTTTCTGCGCATTAGCAGATCGAATTAAGTTGTGTCCCGTGGAAGGCCTACTTAGCCTGCCTGCAAATGGCCAAGCCTGTCGTCTTCAACAACACTGTCCTGCGTGATGGCCACCAGAGTCTGGCGGCCACCCGGATGCGCACCGAACAAATGCTGCCTGCCCTGGCCGACCTCGATGCCCTCGGCTTCGGGGCGCTCGAGACCTGGGGTGGCGCCACGATCGATGCCGGTCTACGGTTCCTCGGCGAATTCCCGTTCGACCGACTCGACCGTATCAAGGAAGGCACGCCCAACACGCCCCACATGATGCTCCTGCGCGGTCAGAACATCGTGCAGTACGCCAACTTCCCCGATGACGTGGTGGAAGCGTTCGTCGAGCGCTCCGCCGCGCACGGCATGGACATCTTCCGCGTGTTCGATGCCCTCAATGACCCGCGCAACCTTCAGGCCGCCGTTCGCGCGGTCAAAAAGGCCGGCAAGCACGCCCAGGGCACCATCTGCTACACCACCAGCCCGGTCCACACGGTCGAGAAGTTCATCGAGATGGGCCTCGAGCTCGAAAAGATCGGCTGCGATTCCATCTGCATCAAGGACATGGCGGGCCTCATCCCGCCCCACCGCGCGAGCCTAATCGTCGCCGGCCTGAAGAAAAACGTGAAGATCCCCGTGTGGATTCACACGCACGAAACCGCCGGTCTCGGCGGCGCGACCTACCTCGCCGCGATCGAAGCCGGCGTCGATGCAGTCGATTGCTCCATCACGCCTTTTGCCAACGGCACCGCCCAGCCGGACACCGTGCGCATGCTCGCCCTGCTGGAGGACCACCCGCGCAAGCCGGATTACGACCTCAAGCGCCTGACCAAGCTGCGCGAGCACTTCACCAAGGTCTACGGCGAGCTGAGCGACTTCACCCAGCACAAGAATGAGGTGGTCGACAGCGATGCGCTCATCTACCAGGTGCCCGGCGGCATGCTTTCCAACTTCCGCAACCAGCTGAAGGAGCAGAAGATGGAGGACCGCTTCGAGGAAGTGTTTGCTGAAATCCCGCGCGTGCGCGAAGCGCTCGGCTGGATCCCGCTCGTCACGCCGACCTCCCAGATCGTGGGCGTACAGGCCATGCTCAACGTCAAGTTCGGCCGCTGGAAGAACTTCTCTCCGCAGGCAATGGACATCGCGCTCGGCTACTACGGCCAGACGCCCGCGCCGGTCGACCCCGAGGTGCAGAAGCTCGCCGCCGAGAAGGCCAAGAAGGAGCCCATCACCGAACGCCCGGCCGACCTGCTGGAGCCGCGTATGGACAAGCTGCGCGAGGACCTGAAGAAGGAAGGCCTGCCGACGGACGACGAACATTGCGTGATCTACGCCATGTTCCCGCAGGAGCTGAAGAAATACTACGCGGCCAAGAACGCCCCGAAGTCTTCCACCGTTGCCATGCCCAGCGCGCCGACGCAACAACCCGCGCCCGCGCCGCAACCGGCCGCGGCGCCGCAAGCCGCTACGGCTCCCGCCTCCGCCGCCCACGGCGCCTCCAAGTGGAAAAAGATGCACCTCAACATCAACGGCCAGCAGCTCGAAGCCACAGTCGAAGAGGTCCACTAAGTCAACGGCCCAACGGTTTTATTTCCCCCTCCCGGTTCGCCCGGAGGGGCTTTTTTGTGCTCATCGCCAAAGTGCGGGAAGATGTATACCAAGAAGCGGCCGTTGAGGGCCGGGAGCACCCCTCCTGGGTGCATAGGTGGCTTATCGGTTTCCGGGGGTGTCGCCGACCCAGGTCGACTCAACCACCGGAAGTCTGTGAGGCCCGGATCCCCCCCTTCCGGTTAAGATTCCGTGACGGTGCCCGTTTCGTTTGGGGTTCTGGCATGGCTGTGGTAACTTGCAGGAGATGGCGAGCACTGCGGTCAGCGAAGACGTGGCCCGCGAGGTGACGGGCAGATACGCTTGGGCGGACGACCGGCTGCCGGAACGCTGCCCGCTCCACCTGTCGCCAGGTGGCTTGTCCCAAGGGTTTGCGCGCAACCTGATCTTTCTCGTCGTGGACGGCATGAACGCCGGCATGCTGACCATGGCGCACCAATACCTGCAGCAGACGCAGGACAGCAGCCTCAACTGGATGCGCCTCTACCGGCAGCCGCAACTGGGCCTCGCCCGGGGCGTGATGGAGACCGCCAGTGCGGACTCGATCGTGACGGACAGCAGTGCGGCCTCCAGCTCCTGGGGCGGCGGTGAACGGATTCCCAACACGCGCGTGAACGTGTGTGCCGACGGGCGTGAGACCACACCGCTGCTGGTCAAGGCCAAGCAGGCGGGCAAGGCGACCGGGCTCGTGAGCACCGCGCGCATCACGCACGCGACGCCGGCGGGCTTCGCAGCCAACGCGCTCGATCGGGACGACGAAGACCGCATCGCGCGGCAGTACCTGGAGCGCGAGGTCGACGTGCTGCTCGGGGGCGGGCGGCGTCATTTCGATCCGGCCCAACGCGAGGACGGACGCGACCTGTGGCGCGATTTCCGACGCGCGGGCTACCTGCCGCTGCACCAACGCGTGGATCTCGAGCATGTGCCGCACGACACGCAGCGCCTGCTAGGGCTCTTCGACGAAAGCCACCTGCCCTACAGCCTCGATCGACTGGATTTTCCGGAACTCCGTCGCACCGTGCCGCCGCTGGTCGACCTGATGGCCACGGCGCTGCCAGTCTTGAGCCGGCGCGAAGAGGGCTTTGTGCTGCAGGTTGAAGGGGCGCGCGTCGATCACGCGGCTCACGCCAACGATCCGGGCGCCGCGTTGTGGGAGTTTCTGTCGTTCGACCGCTGTATCGCCCTGGCACTCGATTTCCAGCAGCGGCATCCTGACACGCTGGTCATTCTCACGACCGACCACGGCACCGGCGGCCTCCAGATCGGCGGCGTCGGAGCGGGGTATCGCGATACGAACCGGGTGTTCCAGAACCTGACCCGTTTCCAGCGTTCCTTCGAGTTGATGGCGCGCGATTTGCCGCAGGGCACGCCTGCACCGCGCGTACAGACCGTCATCCAGCGTCACACCGGCCTTGAGCTGACGGATGCGGATGCCGAACGCCTGGCCGCCGAGTTGGCCCACTTGGAGCGCGACGCTGATTACGGCCCCACCCGCACCGGCAGCTTCCTCAAGCCGCTGATGGCCGAGCAATGCGGCATCAACTGGATCTCCAACCAGCATACCGGCGATCTGGTCGAAATCTGCGCCTGGGGCCCCGGCAGTGGCGGCCTGCCCCAGTTTATCCGCAACTGGGAAGTCCACCACCTCGTCTGCGAAGCGCTGCGCCTCGCCTAGCTACGCCAGCCCTTCCAGGATCTCACGCAGGCGGGCGACGTTGCGGCGGGCATCGAAGTGCTCCCGCGCCCAGCGCTGCCCGGCCTGATGCAGACCCTCGGCCAGCGCGTCGTCTTGTTGCACGGCGTCCAGGGCTTCCGCCAAGCCCGAAACATCCTCGGCCAGCAGCCCGTTTTCACCGGGGCGGATCACTTCGGCCACGCCCCCGACCGGAGTCGCCACCACCGGCACGCCTGCCGCCAGCGCTTCACCGATGATGTTGGGCAAGCCCGCCCGATCGCCGGAAGCCGCCACCACGCCCGTGAACAGCAGCACGTCGGCCCACGCAAGGGCCTCCACCACCGCCGAGAACGGTTGCGCCCCCTCCAACACGACGCAGCGGTCCAGGCCCTGGCGCTGCAAATCCGCCTGTAAGCGCTCCCGCAGCGGACCGCCGCCCATCACTCGGGCCTCGAAGGCGGAGCCTTGCGCCTGCAAGCGCTCATAAACGCGCCACTGCAGCGAGTAGCCCATTTTTTCCACCAGCCGACCGACGCTCAGCACGCGCAGGGGCTGGCGGCGTGGACGCACCGGTGAGGGCCTCGGCCAGTCCATCAATCCCCGGCGAATGAGCCAGGTGCGCTGCGGCGCGCTGCCGGCCGCCAGCAACCGTTGCCGCCCGGCCTCGGTGCTCGTGCGCACGCCCAGCCCCTCCGCGATCTTCTCTCGCAGCAGCATGTCGCCGCCATGCTCGAACAGGTCGTAAGCGTGCGCGCCAAACGAATAGGAGGCGCCGGTAAGCCGCCGCGTGAGCCACAGGGCCGTCGTCGGCGCACTGGCCCAAACAGCGTGCCGCACGTCCGCCTGCGCCCATTCGCGCGCGTAGAGCAGCCCTGCCGCGAGTCCCAGCCATTGCTCGCCGTAATTGGTCAGGTTGGGCATGCGCCGATACAGCATCAGCCCCAGCACCGCCCGCAACGCGCCCGGCGCGCGCCACAACCAATACGGCAGCCGCAAAAGCGCGCGCAGGATACCCGCAATCCCGAGGCGCTGGATCGGCACCCCGCGGAAGGTCTGCGCGCCACCCCAGAGGGAATACAGCCGCAGCGGCACACCCTGCTCGATCAGGGCCTCCACCTCGCGCTGGACGAAGGTCTCGGTGGGGACCGGAAAAGTGGTGAAAACGAGGACCCAGGAGCGCGCCATCAGGACACGGCGGCGACCGGCTCCGGCTTACGCGGCGCGCTCCAGCGGCTCGCCACGCCCAAATCTTCCGCGATCTCGTGGATCAATTCCTCCGGGCGGTCTTCGGCCCGCAACTGGTGAAAACGCTGGCGCAACCGGTGGTATTCCTCCGGATGGTTCAACCAGCGTTCCAGCAACTGCTCCAGTTCGCGCTCGTTGTGCACGAGCTCACCGGCGGCCTGAGACTGGAAATAGTGGACCGTCAGGCGCTCCTGGGGCATGAGGCCGCCCAAGGTATGCAGGACGATCGGGCAACCCGCCTGCAGGGCTTCGGCTGCCGTATTGGCTCCCCCACGGGTCACGACGCAGTCCGAAGCACGCATCAAGGCGGGCACGCGGCGGCTGAACCCCTCGACATGCACCTTCAGCTCCGGGTGGCGCAGCTTCCAGGCGCGGACCTGCTCGCAGGCCCGTTCATTGCGCCCGCAAACGATGATGGCCTGCACGCGGTCGGCGAGAGGCCGCAGCGAACGCAGGAAGCGCAGGTGGTGAGCTGCCCCCTGGCTGCCGGTCGACATAAAGACCGTGAAGCGGTCCGGGTCCAGATTCAGTTCCTGCTCGCGGTAGAGGTGTTGCTCCGCCGGCGTAAAGTCTTCGACCATCGCCGGATCGGGCAGAAAGTTGGTCAGCACTCGCGTCTTGGCGTGCGGCACGCCCAGTTCGACGGCCCGGTGCTGGGTCATGCGCGTGCGACACACAAATCGATCCACCGTCGGCTCGGCCCAATTGATACTGAAGCCGCGGCCGCCGCTCCATTCACCGCAGTAGGTCATGGTGCGGACCGTATCACCGAGGACCCGACGCGCATCCTGGAAATAGCCCCGGTTGGTGCAATCGTGCAGCGACAGCACGAGATGCGGGCGGTAATCGGCCAAGAGCTTGCGGTAATAGCGACCGCCATAGGAGACGCTCTGGCTGTGCGTGGCAGTGAACAATTCCACGATCTCCCAATAGAAATTGTGGCAGATCGGGGAATACTTCTGGATCTGGTTGTAAAGCCACACGCCAAAGGCGCCCAGGTGACAGCTGTTTTCGATAATCTGCTCCTGCCGGACTTCGAACTGATCCGGATAAAGCTCCTCTATCCAGGCTTTGAAGGCTTCGGCTCGGCGATCATGTCCACTACCTGTGGATGAACTGAGCAAGAGAATACGGCGACGGGCAAGCGGGCGATCGGGTGATGCGTTCATGAGAGAAGAGCTTCGTGATTGGACTCACCACGACCCAGGACCAGACAAACATTAGCACCACCGAAACCGCTACTGTTCGTCAAGACGAAACTGGGCAGAGTATCCTGGGTCTCACGTAAAATATGTAAACCGTCGGCTTCCGGATCGAGATGCTCGATGTGGGCCGAGCCCGGCATGAAGCCTTCATCGAGCGCCAATACGCAAAACGCCGTCTCCATGATGGAGGAGAGGCTGAGGCCGTGACCGGTCAAGGCCTTGGTGCTGCTGACGGCCGGGCTGGCGCCGGCGGGCTTGAAGATCGCCTTGAGCGCCTTGCATTCGGCCGCATCCCCGATGGGGGTGGAGGTCGCGTGGGCGTTGATGTAGTCGATCTGCTCCGGCTGCAGGTCGGCGCGTTCCAGCGCCATGCGCATGGCCCGCTGCAGGCCCGCGCCTTCCGGGTGCGAGGCCGCGACGTGGTAGCCGTCGGTCGATTGGCCCCAGCCGAGCAGTTCCGCGAGGGGCTTCGCGCCCCGGGCTGCGGCCGCTTCGCGTGATTCCAGGACCATGGCCACGGCGCCGCCGGTGCCTACAAAGCCGTCGCGGTCGCGGTCGAAGGGACGCGAGGCGATATCGGGATTTTCCTGGCGAGACAGGACGCGCATGCCGGCGAAAGGAGCGATGGTCTCGAGATTGCAGTCTTCTGCGCCCACCACAATCATACGATCCTGACGACCGAGGGAAATCTCTTCATACGCATAACCCAGGGCGTGCCCACTGGAGGCACAAGCCGAGACGAAACCGGTCGAGGCCCCCTGGATCCGGTACATCGCGCAGAGGTTGAAATTGAGCGTGCCGGCAATGGAAGAGACGATCCCCAGCGGCGAGCAGCGCATCGGGCCGTAGCGATGCATCCGGCTCATGTGATGGTGGATCATCGTCATGGAACCCGCCGAGGCGGCAAAGAGGCCGGTGCGCGGATTGGAGACCTCGCCTGCCTCCAGGCGTGCGTCTTCGATCGCCTTCTTGACCGCGTAGGTGGCGTAGAGCCCGTGGGGCGCGAGGCCGCGCAGCTGCTCCAGCCGCAGCTTCAGCTCCGCCGGGTAAGTCCAGTCCTCCTGGTCCGTCGAATCGGTCGCGAAGCCCTCGACCGGGGCGGCCAGCGAAACCGGGATCTTTGGGTCTTCAAAGGGCGCAAACGGGCGGATTCCGTGTTCCAACCGACGCAGCCTGCCCGCGACGGTGCTGCGGTCGAGCCCCAGGCAGGTAGCCCAGCCGAGGCCCGTCACGACCACAGACTGGAGTTCTTGAAGGCGGTGTTTCAAAGCAAGCTAGAGAGAAGAGGGCTGTTCGGTACTGCTCATCTCATCATCCGATGAGAAAGCTGCAATCGAAAGAGCGAGTTCTTCAACTTTAGCCACTTTGACACCATTGCAAGTGATGGTGCCGGAGAATTGCGCCAGGGGTGCGTGGACGCGCAGCAGTTTTACCTGAAATTGCAGCGTATCCTGGGGGCGGCAGAGGCGATGGCAACGGATGCCCTCCGCCGAAAGGAAATAGATCGAACCGGGGTCTACCTGCTCCTTCAGCTCGGGCTTGTCACTCTTGAGCAGATAGAAGACGGCGAGCTGGCCGAGCGCCTCGAGCATGAGGGAAGCGGGGAAGACCGGGTTGCCCCGGAAGTGCCCCTCCAGGAACTCTTCCTGACCGGAAATGCGGTAAGAACCCTCCGCCGTCTCCCCCGTCACGGCCGCATCGTGCAGGAACAGGAAGGGCGGCTGGTGGGGCATGAAGGTGAGCAGCTGCTCGAACGTAAACTTCTGGTTCGCGAGCTCGATCGGCTCCCCCTTGATCTTCGCGTCGAGGTAGCGCTTCACGTCCCCGAGCGTGCGCAGGTGGCGCAGCTCCTCATTTTCGATGGAAATGCCGAGCACCTCTTCGGTCAGCATCACGATCTCCACCAGCAGCAGCGAGTCGATGCCCAGATCTTCCATCAGGCGCACGTCGTCACCGCCTTCCCAGATCTTGGGACGAACTTCCGGATCGGCAAAGCGTTCGACGATTCCCAACACTATGGTCGGAATCAGCTCGGGATTACGGTCGTTCTGGAAAACAATCGCTGCTTCAATCGTGCGCTCAGAGCATCGCTTCAGCGATTCGCGCAATTCCTGTTCTTTCAGCGTCGATTGGGACATGCACAAGATAGTAATAAGGCCAATCCGGGCGCGCACCCGGCGTTCAGCGAATTCGAGTCAACAAGCGTAAGAGGTGGATGTTAGGCTTGCGCGCCTTCAAGGCAAGCGGAATACGTGGAGCTATGGCAGCAGCGGCAGAAAAATCTAACCGTCCACTTTGGCTCGCGACCCTCATGCTGCTAGCGATTTTTGCGTTTTCGTCCAGCCAGAAACCGCCACCCGCGGCGATTCTGCCGCTCTGGCACTACGACAAGATCGGGCACTTCGGCGTCTTCGGATTGCTGGCCACGGCCTGGATCCGTGCCGGCCTGCGCACCCCCTTTGCCGTGCTGCTCGTCATCGCTTACAGCTACCTCGACGAGACGATGCAGGGCCTGAACCCCTACCGGGTGTTCGACCTGACGGACCTGCTCGCCAACAGTTGCGGGGCCATCGTCGCCGCCCTCGCCTGGCAGTATTGGGCGCATTACCGCCGCATCCTGGAGACGCGGGTGAGAATTCCGCGTCGTTGAACTTGCCTGACAGGACTGAAGCCGCACGCTGTGGGGCATGGCAGCGGGCGACGTTCCAGCAGACATCCAGCAAAAGGCCGAGCAGTTGCGCGAAAAAATCGCGCACCACGAGCACCTCTACCGGGTCGAACACACCCAGGAGATCACCGACCAGGAGTTCGATCGCCTGACCCACGAACTGGCCGATCTGGAGCAGCACTACCCCGCCCTCCTGACCGCCGCCAGCCCCACCCAGCAGGTGGGCGACGATCGCAGCGAAGGCTTCGTCACGCGCCGCCACCGGGTGCCGATGATGAGCCTCGACAATACCTACGAGCAGGCGGAACTCTTCGCCTGGGCGGACCGCCTCGTCAACGGCCTGCGTCAGAACGGCGTGCACGAGGACTGGGTCGACCGCGACAAACTGCCCCTGCTGGTCGAGCCGAAGATCGACGGGACCGCCATCAGCCTGACCTACGAAAACGGTCGTCTGACCCGCGCGGTGACCCGCGGTAACGGCACGGAGGGCGACGACGTGACCGTCAACGTGCAGACGATCTCCTACCTGCCCACGCAACTGCGCGGCCAGGAAGGCGATTGGCCGGACGTCGTGGAAATCCGGGGCGAGATTTACCTGACCTACGCCGAGTTTCAGCGCATCAACGCCGAACGTGAGGAGGCGGGCCTCGCCACCTACATGAATCCCCGCAATCTGGCCGCCGGCACCCTGAAACTGCTCGACCGCCGCATTGTCGCCAGCCGCCGCCTGGAACTCGTCGTCTACGGCCTCGGCATCTGCGAAGGCTACACCTTTGAGCGCCAGAACGACCTCGCCCGGATCTTTCAGCAATGGGGCCTGCCTACGGTCGAGAAGCAATGGCCGGTCGCAGGCATCAACGCAGCCTGGGAGGCGGTGGAAGAGCTGGACCGCCTGCGCGGCGACTTCGCCTACCCCACCGACGGCGCCGTGCTGAAGCTCGACGTGCGCACGGCCCAGGAGGCGGCCGGCCAGACGGCCAAGGCCCCCCGCTGGGCGATCAGCTACAAGTTTGCCGCCGAACAGGCCGAAACGGTGCTGAAGAAAATTTCCATCCAGGTCGGGCGCACGGGCGCGCTCACGCCCGTCGCGGAACTCGAGCCGGTGCTGCTGGCCGGGACCACGGTTAAGCGCGCGACGCTGCACAACGAGGACGAGATCCAGCGCAAGGACATCCGCGAGGGCGACACCGTGATCGTGGAAAAGGCGGGTGAGATCATCCCGGCGGTCGTCTCGGTCGTGACGGCGCACCGCCCGGCCGACAGCCAGCCGTTCGACTACGGCGCACGCTTGCAAGAGCTGGGCTTCGACGCGGAACGCGTGCCCGGTCAGGCCGCCTGGCGCCTGCGCACGACCGACAATCCCGAGCAGGCCCGCCGGGGGCTCGAGCACTTTGCCGGCCGCAACGCGATGGACATCGACGGCCTCAGCACCAAGAGCATCGAGTTGCTGATGGAAAAGGACCTCGTGCGCGACCCGGCCGACCTCTATCAGTTGACCGTCGACGACCTGCTGGCGCTCGACCACCAACGCTTTCGTCAGAAGAACTCGGAAAACCTCATCACTGCGCTCGAAGCCAGCAAGCAGAACGAGCTCTGGCGCCTATTGCACGGCCTGGGCATCCCCATGGTGGGCGCCGAAGCGGCCAAGATCCTCGCGCGCGCCTTTCGCTCCACCGAGGCCATCACTCACGCCAGCACCGAGAAGCTGGTCGAGCTCAACGGAATCGGCGAGAAGATGGCCGACAGTATCCGCGCGTGGTTCGACGACGACAAGAATCAGGCTTTGCTGCAACGACTGGCCAATGCGGGCATGAAGCTGCATGCGACAGACGAAGAGGTGCCCGCCGCCGGTGCCGACGCCGAGGCGCTGCCGCTCGCGGGTAAGACCTTCGTCATCACCGGCACTCTGCCCAGCCTGACCCGCGACGAGGCCAAGGCCCTGATCGAGGAAGCGGGCGGCAAGACCACCGGCAGCGTGAGCAAAAAGACGGACTACCTGTTGGCCGGAGAAGAGGCCGGCAGCAAGCTGACCAAGGCCCAGCAGCTCAATGTGCCCATCATCGACGAGGCGCAGCTGCGCGCCATGATCGGTTAGCGCCGTCAGCTACTACGCGCCGACCTGGTCGAGAAAGGCGAGGAAGCGGGCCTCGTGGGCGCGCAAGTGGCGGTGGTGCGCCTTTACCTCCACCTCCGGCAGGCAGCCCTCGGCCTCGTAGGCTTCGAGCAGCCGGGGGTGGATGTAATATTTGCGGCAGGTTGCCGGGCGGTTGTGCAGGTGCGCGGCCACCTCCTTGACCGTCTGCACGACGGTCTTCTTCCGCGCCGTCTTGCTGCCTTCGCGGCTGTCGCATCCGCTGAGGTAGTCGTAAGCCAACGTGCTCGCGTGCCAGGTGCGCAGGAATTTGGAGGACAGCCAGTCGCCTGCCAGGTCGTGCAGGTAGGCATTGACGTCTTCACTGTCGACCGGATGCAACTCGCCTGCAGCGTCCTTGAAGGTGAAGAGGCGCTGCCCCGGCAGGTCGTGGCACTGGGCGATGACCTTTGCCACGCGGCGGTCGTTGAGGTCGATCTGTGTTTCGACCCCCGACTTGCCCAGAAACTCCAGGTGGATGTGCTTACCGTCCACGTCTGCATGATCATCGTCCAGCGTGGTGAGCCCGTGGCTATGGTTCTCCTGGCGGTAAACCTCGTTCCCCACGCGCACGCCGGTGCGGTCCATGATACGCAACAGCGCGGCGATCACCTTGCGCCGGTCGAGCTCCGGGCGGGCCAGATCCGTCTGCAAACGCTGGCGTAATCGCGGCAGGACCTCGCCCACGTCGTGCAAGCGCTCAAACTTGCGGTCGTTGCGCCACTGGCTCCATTCCGGGTGGTAACGATACTGCTTGCGTTTGCGCGCATCCCGCCCCGTAGCCTGCAGATGGCCGTTGGGCAAAGGGCAGATCCACACATCACGGTAGGCGGGCGGGATCGCGAGGGAATTGATCCGCTGGATGACCGCGCGGTCGCGGATGCGCTCTCCCTGCTCGTCCAGGTAGTAAAAGCCCTTACCCGCGCCCTTGCGGGTAAAACCGGGGTCGGAATCGCTGACGTATACCAGGTCCACCCCTCCGGATTCTGCAGGACGTGCGCCAGTTCCGCCGGCGATGTCCCCGGCGGTCCCAGGCAGTTCTGGACGGTAAGTCCCGCGCGGGAAGCACTTGGGAATGAATCTCAGTTTTACTTTGACCCGGATCATCCAGGTGCTAAGGTGACGCCATTGCTCTATGAGCGTTTCCCAGCTGTGTTTACATCAAGTTGAGCCGGGTCAGGAAGCCGTCATCGAGGCCTTGGCCCTGGATGAGCGTGAAACCATCCGATTGATGGAGATGGGCTTGCTCCCCGGCACAACCGTGAAGGTCATCCGCTACGCGCCTCTCGGGGATCCCCTCGAAGTGGAGGTGCGCGGCTACCACCTCTCGCTGCGACGGCGCGAAGCCTCCGGCATTGCCGTGCGCTTCGTCTAGCGCGGCCCCCTGCATTCCCATGGCGGCTCCCACACCCACCCTTTCGCCCCAGGATCCGGACCCGACGAAAGGTCCGGACGGTTTGGGGGCAACCGAATCCCGACTTTTTGCCCTGGTGGGCAATCCCAATTCGGGCAAAACCACTTTGTTCAACGCCCTCACCGGCCTCAGGCAGAAGGTCGGCAACTACCCGGGTGTGACGGTCGAGCGCAAGGAGGGCATCTGCTACTCGCAGCATGGCCACCCCATGCGCATCGTCGACTTGCCGGGCTCCTACAGCCTCAGCGTGCGCTCGCCGGACGAGCAGATCATGCGCGATGTGCTGCTGGGCCGGCGCCAGGACGTGCCGCCGCCGGACGGAGTGGTGTGCGTAATCGACGCCAGCAATCTGGAGCGCAACCTCTACCTTGCCACGCAGGTAATCGAGATCGGCCTGCCGACCATCCTCGTGCTCAACATGAGCGACGTGGCCGAGCGCCGCGGCATCCGGGTGGATGTGGACAAGCTGAGCGATCGGCTCGGCGTGCCGGTGATCCGCTGCGCCGCCGCCAGCGGCAAGGGCGTGACCGAGCTGAAGCTGGCCATGAGCCGGGCCGACCTCAAGCCCTCGAGCTACCGCCTGCCCATGCCCGAGCTGATGCAAGAGGCGGTGAAGGACATCGCACCGGTGCTGAAGCGGGGGGCCCGCCCCCACCAGGGTCTCGCCCGCGCCGAAGCCCGCCTGTTGCTCGCCGATATCGACCATTTTGACCCCAGCGACGCCGGCCCTGCCGCGACGCGCATCCAGCTGTGGGTGCAGCGCCTCGACCGCGAGCTGCCCGGCTGGCGCTCCGAACGCATCACCCAGCGTTACGCCCGGATTGGCGACCTGATGCGGGAGACGGTCCATCGCTTCAACCCCAACCGCCCGAGCAAGACCGATATGCTCGACCGCGTGCTGCTGCACCCGGTGGCCGGTATCCTGGTGCTTTCGGTTGTGCTGACGGTGCTCTTCTACAGTGTCTTTCAGCTCGCGGTGCCGTTCATGGATGCGATCGACGGCACCGTCACGGCGGTCGGCGATTGGGCGGCCTCGGTCATGCCAGCCGGCCCGCTCCGCGGCCTGGTGGTCGACGGTATCATCGCGGGCGTCGGCGGCGTAGTGATCTTCCTGCCGCAGATCCTGTTGCTCTTTTTCTTCATCGCCCTGCTCGAGTCGACCGGCTACATGGCCCGCGCGGCCTTCATCCTCGACAAGCTGATGAACAAGGTGGGGTTGCACGGACGCAGCTTCATCCCGCTACTCTCCAGCTACGCCTGCGCGGTGCCCGGCATCATGGCCACGCGCACGATCGAGAGCCCCAAAGACCGGCTGGTCACGATCCTGGTCGCCCCGTTCATGACGTGTTCGGCCCGCCTGCCGGTCTACCTGGTGCTGATCGCGGCGCTCTTCCCTGAAGGCGCGGGCACGGCCCTGCAACGGGCCTTGATCATGTTTGGTCTCTATGCACTGGGCACGGTCAGCGCATTGCTCTTCGCGTTGATCTTCAAGAAGTTCCTCTTAAAGGGGCACACGCCGAGCCTCGTGATGGAGCTGCCCTCCTACAAGTGGCCGCAGTGGGGCCAGATCGCGCGCGAAATGTTCGACCGGGCGGTGATCTTCCTGCGCCGTGCCGGCACCGTGATCTTTGCCCTGAGCATCGTGCTGTGGTTTGGCATGAATTACCCAAAGACGGACTATGAGGCCGAGCTGCCGCCGAATCCGACCGAAGAGCAAGTGGCCGACGCCAATGCCCATGAAGCGCAGCTGCACCTCGCCAACTCCTTTGCCGGCCGCATGGGCCACGCCCTTACGCCGATTTTCGAACCCTTGGGCTACGACTGGAAGATCAACATCGGCATCATTGCCAGCTTTGCCGCCCGCGAAGTCTTCGTCTCGACCATGGCCATCGTCTACAATGTCGAGGACGGCGGGGAAGACACGGACTCGTTGCTCGACAATCTGCGCAGCCAGACGCGCGCAGACGGTTCGCCCGTCTTTACGCCGCTGACCTGCCTCAGCATCATGGTCTTCTTCGTCTATGCGCTGCAGTGCCTCAGTACCGTGGCCGTGGTCAAACGCGAAACCCAGAGCTGGAAGTGGGCGGGCTTTCAGGTCGCGTATATGTTCGTCGTCGCCTGGACCGGTGGCTTCCTCGTCTATCAGGTCGGCCACCTGTTTGGGTTCCAATAAGCATCCGCACCCCTACCGCGCCATGCCCTTCGATTTTCAAAGTATCGTCATCTACCTCATCGTCGCCGGCACCCTCTTCTGGTTGTTGCGCAACCTCTTCCGCAAAAAGGGGTGTGGCAAAGGCTGCGATTGCGGCGTGCCCGTCAAGCGCAACCCCGTGATCGAAAAGGCCATCCAGAAGCAACACCGCAGCGGCACCGCCACCAAGTCGAAGTCCTGAGCCGGGCAGCCGCATCCCCGCTGCCCACGCCGTACCCACGTAACTTTGTAGGCGTTTCTCCCCTTGCCGGGAGGCGCAGGCGTGGTAACTTCTGGGGATGGATGAAGTGAGTATCAATGTACGCCCGCTGACCCTCGACGATTATGAAGACCTGAGGGAGGCGATGGTCCTGGCGTACACCGGTGTGCTGGAGCCGGCCTGGACCAAGCGTGAGTATCAGCGCCTGCTCAAAGCCTTCCCCGAGGGGCAGATCGCCGTGACGGTGAACGAGAAGGTCGTGGGCGGCGCCCTCGCCATCGCGATCGACTACAAGCGCTTTGGCGACCGGCATACCTACGACCAGATCACCAACAACAACAAATTCGATACCCACGACGAAGAGGGCGATGTGCTCTACGGCCTCGACATCTTCGTGCACCCGGAATACCGCGGGCTACGCCTCGGCCGCCGCCTGTATGACGCCCGCAAGGAGCTGTGCGAGAGCCTGAACCTGCGCGCGATCGTCGCGGGCGGCCGCATCCCCCATTACAAGGACTACGCCGACGAGTTGACGCCGCGCCAATACATCGAGCGTGTGCGACTCAAGGAGATCTACGACCCGATCCTGACCTTCCAGTATTCCAACGGCTTCCACGTCAAGAAGATCCTGCGTAACTACCTGCCGGAAGACCAGTCGAGCAAGACCTACGCGACCCTCCTGCAGTGGGACAATATCTACTACGAGGAGAACGCCCTCCTCTTCGCCTCGCCCAAGACCGAAGTCCGGATCGGCGTCGTGCAGTGGGGCATGCGACCCGCCGCCACCCTGCAGAGCCTGCTCAACCAGGCCGAATATTTTATCGACACCGTCAGCGACTACGAGAGCGACTTCGTGATGTTCCCGGAGTTCTTCAACGCGCCGCTGATGAAGGAGTTCAACGAGCTCAACCAGGCCGAGGCGATGCGTGAACTCGCCCAATATACCGAGCCGATCGCCGACAAGATGCGGGAGTTTGCCGTGAGCTACAACGTGAACATCATCGCGGGCTCCATGCCGTTCCTCGATCCGGACGACAACCACCTTTACAACGTCTCCTACTTCTGCCGGCGCGACGGCTCGTGGGACATGATCCGCAAGGTCCACATCACGCCCAACGAGCGCGACAGCTACGGCATGGTGGGCGGACACGAAGTGGTGGCGCTGGATAGCGACTGCGGCAAAATCGGCATCCTCATCTGCTACGACTCCGAGTTTCCTGAGCTGCCGCGCCTCTTGCGCGAGCAGGGCATGCAGCTGCTCTTTGTGCCCTACATGACGGACCTGCAGACCGGCTACCACCGCGTGCGCTACTGCGCCCACGCCCGGGCGATCGAAAACGAGATCTACGTCGCCATCGCAGGCAGCGTCGGCAATCTGCCCCGCGTCGACAACATGGACATCCAGTACTCGCAGTCCGCCGTCTTCAGCCCCTGCGACTTCAGTTTCCCCACCAGCGGCATCGTGGCCGAGGCCACCCCCAACACCGAGATGGTGCTGATCGCCGACGTGAATATGGACCTGCTGAAGGAACTGCACCAGAAGGGCTCCGTAACCAATATCAAGGACCGACGCACCGACCTCTATACGCTGCGCATGCGCGCCAGCCGCAACAAGTAAGCCCAAGATTGGATTTCTATTCGCAATCTTATTCTTGGATATAAGCAAACACCAGAATCACAGTTTCAGAATGTGTGTTCGCAACCGTTTGGGCCGTGGCCCATAGGTTTACGGAATTGCCTGTCACGGTACCAGATCCATAGCCTGTAGTAGAATAACCGGTAATTTCAGAGCTTCGTGAAACGAAAATAATACCGTCGCCTCCATTCGCCTTTGCCGTATCGACGATTTCTCCTTCCAGATTCATGCCCGCTAACGTGGACATAACGCTATGATTATCATAATGGCTCTGATTGATCAGACCAACGATCTCGAATGGTCTTCTGGGAGTGCCCCCACTCCAGATTTCAAGACCATCTCGCTCCTCAAAGCCACCCCCGCTACCGACATAAGTCTGATCTCCTTGCCAGTTTAAAAATCGAGTCTGGGTATATGCAGCACAGCCAAGCAAGCAGATTAAGGACCCAAACGTTAGCAAACACAAAAAGCGACGTTTCATAGCACCTATATCGGTTGCCTCCAAAATCCATCTTTTGCAATGGAATAACTCCTAAAAACTGTGATCTTTTTATGTTTTCGTATATGTTGATGAAAGCTTTATCGTCTTTTTACCATCTGTAAGCTTCGCAAAAAAGCCCGAAGGGAGAGGATCCCGTCGGGCTAAATTTACCTTCCTGTCTGCTACTAAACTAGTTGACCATCTTGGGCTCGATGTTGCGGGAGTAGAACTCCTGCAGCACTTCCATGCGCTGTTGCTCCTTGCGTTCTTCGACAATTTCGTCGCTGGAGCGCTGGCGTTCCTTGGCCATGAGGATCTTGCGCATACGGGTGAGCGCGATGTTTTGCAGCTGGCGGACCCGTTCGCGCGTGATGCCGAAAATTTCGCCGACCTCCTCGAGGGTCTTGGACTTTTCGCCGCCAAGCCCGAAGCGCAGGCGGATGATCTCGGCTTCACGCGGATCGATCTGGGCCAGCATCCGGTTCAATTCACCGACCAAAGTCTTGTTTTCGAGATCGTCGAGCGGATTGATGCTGTTTTCATCACCGATCAACTCACCGAACTCCGTGCCGTCTTCATCGCCGACCGGGGCATCGAGGCTGGTCGGGCGGACGGATACGCTCTTGAGGTGCGCGACCTTGTTGACCGGCATCTCGAGCTCGTGGGCGATCTCCTCGTCAGACGGGGCGCGGCCCAAGGCCTCTTCGAGCTCCATCGTCACGCGGCGCATGCGGGCGATCTTGTCAACGAGGTGAACGGGCAGGCGGATCGTCTTGGATTGATTGGCCAGTGCACGCTTGATGGATTGCTTGATCCACCAGGCTGCGTAGGTGGAGAGCTTGCCGCCCTTGTTGGGGTCGAAGCGTTCCACCGCCTTGACGAGGCCGATATTGCCCTCGCTGATCAAGTCGAGCAGCGGCAGGCCGAAATTGGAATAGTCGTGGGCGATCTTCACGACCAGGCGCAGGTTGGCCTTGATCATCTTTTCCCTCGCCCGCGGGTCTCCCTGTTTGATCAGGGCCGCCAGTTCGACTTCTTCGGAGGGCTTGAGCAGAGGAGTCTTTCCGATCTCTTGTAGGTAAAGTTTGATGGCGCTCCGCTCGGAGGGTGGCAAATCACGCACGTCCTCCGCTTTGTCTTGGTTGGAGCGATTTTCCGCATCTTCGACCCGGAAACGATTGGGAGCCTTGAACTGAAGTGCTTGCATGGCGAATAGGTGTTCGGGTGGGACCGATTAAAACGACAATACTCTTCTTACCACTTTTGATGCCGATTCTTACAAATACGCTCAAAAGTTTAGAACGATTCTAGATTAAAATGGGTGTTTGTCTTGAGATCAAGCTGAACCGCTCGGTCTACCATGATTTCTGCGGGAGCGGTTCTACGGGCGGGTCAACGGTCCATATCACTGCACCAACGTGCGTCAGGCTGCGACCACCCGTCATCACCGCCAATCCGAGCCTGACGCCCGGAATCGCAGCGCTTGAAACATAATAAACCTCCGACAGCACGTGACTTATCGGAGGTCTGGGAAAAGAAAATATTCCCGAAAAATCTACTTTTCTCCCGAGACGAGATTTTCGGCCAGCGTCACCGCTTTCAACAGCCCACTGGCTTTATTGACGGTTTCAAAATATTCATTTTCCGGGACAGAGTCGGCGACAATGCCCGCGCCGGATTGCAAAATGAGGCGTTCACCCTGCTTCAAGGCCGTGCGAATTGCAATGCAACTATCGAGGTTGCCGTCGTAGCTGAAGTAGCAAACGGCACCCGCGTAGGGGCCACGTTGCTCTTTTTCCTGTTCCGCAATGATTTGCATCGCGCGCACCTTCGGCGCACCGCTCACCGTACCGGCCGGAAACGTCGCCCGCATCAAGTCGTAGGCGTCCTTGCCTTTTGCAAGCTGCCCTTCCACGTGGCTGACGATGTGCATGACGTGCGAATAGCGTTCGATGGTCTGATATTCTGGCACATCCACTGTGCCATATTCGCACACTCTGCCCAAGTCGTTGCGTGCCAGATCGACCAGCATCAAGTGTTCGGCCAGCTCCTTCTCGTCACCGAGCAAATCGACTTCAAAGGCCTGATCGTCCTCTTGCGTTTTGCCACGGGGGCGCGTGCCCGCGATCGGGCGCATCTCGGCCTTGCCGTCCGTCAGGCGCACGTGCACCTCGGGCGAGGCCCCGATGAGCTGAAAGTCGCCCGGGTCGTAGAGGAACATGTAGGGCGAGGGGTTGACCACGCGCAGCGCGCGGTAGAGGTCCAGCGCGGTGTGCGCGAACTCCCGCTCGAAGCGCTGGCTCAAGACCACCTGGATGATGTCGCCCGCGCGCACATACTCCTTGCCGCGCTCGACCATGGCCTCGAACTCCGCCTGCTGGAAGTTGCCCGGCGGCACGGTGATCTCACCGCCCCAAGCCACCGGCACGGTGGGGATCGCCCGACCCTGCCCCAGCGTATGGGCGAGGTCGGTCAGGCTTTGGCAGGCCCGCTGGTAAGCGCCCTCCACGTCATTCTCTTCCACATGGGCGTTGACCAGCAGGCGCAGGGTCTGCCGGGCGCGGTCGAAAATGACGAGCGTATCGCAAATCACAAAGTGCGCGACTGGCAGCCCGTGCACATCGCGCTCGGCCAGCGGCACAGTCGGCTCCACCGCGTGGATGTATTCGTAGCCGAGCATGCCCACGGCGCCCCCGACAAAACGCGGCATGTCGGGCAGCTTGACCGGCTCATAGCGCTGCATCTCCCGTTGGATCACATCGAGCGGATCCTCCGGCGTGGGAAAGCGTTCCACCTCACCGTTGCGGTCGGTAATGGTCGTCTCACCGCCCAGACGCGCCTCGATGGTCCGGCGCGGCTGGGTGCCAATAAACGAGTAGCGGTTGAGGTTTGCACCGCCTTCGATCGACTCCAGCAGAAATGCCGCGCCGCCTGCCGCCTGCAACTTGCTGTAGACGGACACCGGGGTCTCGAAGTCGGCCATCAAGTCCGTATAGACGGGGATGAGGTTACCGCGCTTCGCCAGCGCCTGGAACTCATCGAACGAAGGAGCAATGTGCATACGACCTAGCTTTGGCGAGGAGGGGGGCATTTGGCAAGAACGGGAAGCCTCTCTCTTGCCGGCCGGGCCTGCATGCCTCACGCCCGGAAGAAATCCAGCGCCTCGGCTACAATCACCTCGGGCGCATCCTCCTGCATCAAGTGCCCTGCATAGGGCACCTGCCGGAACTGGCAATACGGCAAGATGCGGGAGAGCTGCTGCCCCTTCTCCGGCGGGATCCACTCGTCCTCATCGCCCCACAACAGGCGCACCGGACAGTCCACGCCCGCCAGCCCTTCGCGGATTTCGTCCGTGTAGCGCTGGTCCATCACGGCGATCTGGCGATAAAACCCCTGCTGGTTACGCTCGCCGAGCCACGGGCGCAGATAGCCCTCCCAATCGTCCTCGGCGATCTGACCGGAGAGGGAGCTGGCGATGTAGGCCTGGAGCAGCGCCTTGTGCATGTAGGCCGGCATGCCCGCAAACGCCGCCTCGTGCTGGCGCACGTGCTGGACGAAGGGCGAGCCCCAGGGGCTGAGCGCCACCGGATCGATCAACATCAGCTGACGGTAGCGCAGACCGGAAACCACCCACCCGCGCAGGGCTGTGCAGCCGCCGAAATCGTGCGCGAGCACACGCGGACGCTCCAGTTGCCAGTGTGCCAATAACTCCGTCAGGATCTCGTTTTGCTTGTCGAGGGTCGGGGCGAGGTCGCTCCCCTTGTCCGAACGCCCGTAGCCGAACAGGTCCCATTGATACACGGTAAAGTGCCGCGCCAGGACCGGCGCGATCCGCCGCCAGACAAAGGACGAGAAAGGGGTGCCGTGGATCAGCACCAGCGGGTCGCCAGCACCGGACACGTGCCACGCGATCTTACCATAGCGACTCTCGAAGGTCTCCATGAGAGCATCAAAATCCGGTCCTGCGGGATCATCAACCCCCAACGGTGCAATCGCGCCCTACTCCACCGTCACGCTCTTGGCGAGATTGCGCGGCTTGTCGACCGGCAACCCGCGGGCGAGGGCCACGTAGTAGGCGAAGAGTTGCACCGGCACGGTGAAGAGCACGGGGTCGAGCACCTCATGCCCGCCATCGGGCAGGCGGATGATGTCTTCCGCCGCGTCGTTGGCCACCTCGCTCTCGGGTGCGTTGGTGATGAGGATGACCGGCCCCTTGCGCGCGCGCACTTCCTGCACGTTGCTCAGCATCTTGGGCAGGCTCTCGCCGCGCGGGACGAGGAAAATGCTGGGGCAGCGCTCATTGATCAGGGCGATGGGCCCGTGCTTCATCTCCGCCGCCTGATAGCCTTCCGCGTGGATGTAGGTGATCTCCTTGAGCTTGAGGGCACCCTCGAGCGCGATCGGATACATGTCCTGCCGACCGAGGAAGATCATGTCCTCGAAATGCGCGTATTTGGCCGCGAGCTTCTGGATGTGCTCGGCGAGATTGAGCACCTGGGTCACATGGCCCGGCAGGTGGCGCAATGCCTGGGAAATCGCCCGGCCTTCGGCGTAGCTCAGGTCGCGCATGCGCCCAAGGAACAGGGCCACCATGGCACACAGCACGAGCTGCGAGGTAAAGGATTTGGTCGCGGCCACGCTGATCTCCGGGCCGCAGTGCTGGTAGATGCCGCCATCGTTCTCGCGGGCGATGGTCGAACCCACGGTATTGGTGATGGCCAGGGTGCGGTAGCCTTTGCGCATCGCCTCGCGCATCGCCTCCAGGCTGTCCAGCGTCTCACCGCTCTGGCTGATGACGAAGACCAGCGTATTCTTGTCCAGCGGCGCGTTGCGGTAGCGAAACTCGGAGGAATACTCGACCTCCACCGGGATGCGCGCGTAGCGCTCGACGAAGTACTCGGCCACCATGCAGGCGAGATAGGCCGTGCCCTGCCCGAGGAACACCACGCGGTCGATCTGGCGCAGCTCGCGCGGCTCGACGTTGAGGCCTCCGAACTTGGCGGTGGAACAGTCGTCGGAGAAGCGGCCGCGCATGGCGTTTTCCAGCGCCTTGGGCTGCTCGAAGATCTCCTTCTCCATGTAATGGGCGAAGGCGCCGAGATCGGCCTCCTCGATGTTCCATTCCACCTGGCGCTCCACCGGAGCGACGCTCTCGTCGTAGACCGTGGTGATGGAGTAGTCCTGCGGAGACAACGTCACCACCTGGCCGTCGTCGAGGTAGACGACGCGGCGGGTGTAGTTGAGGAACGCGGCCACGTCGCTGGCGATCATGTTCTCGCCCTGGCCGATGCCGACACACAGCGGCGAGCCCTTGCGCGCGCCCACGATCTCGCCCGGCCGGTCGATACAGACGACGGCCAGCCCGTAAGTGCCGTCGACGTGCAACAGGCTCTTGCGCACGCTCTCGGTAAAGCGGTTCTTGCCGGGCTGCTCGGGCTCCTTGGCAAAGTGATAGGCGATGAGGTTGGCCAGCGCCTCGGAGTCTGTCTCACTGACAAAGGAGTAGCCCTGCCCCTCGAGAAAGCGCCGGATCGCCTGGTAGTTCTCGATCACACCGTTGTGCACGATGGCAAACTTGCCGTCGCTGCTGCAATGAGGGTGCGCATTGCGATCGGTCACCTCCCCGTGCGTCGCCCAGCGCGTATGGCTGATGCCGGTATGCGCGGCATTCTCGTGCTGGCGCATGAGCGCGCCCACCCGGTCGGGTGAGCCCGTCTTCTTCAACACAAGCAAGTCCTCCGCGCCATCGAGCAGTGCCACCCCGGCACTGTCGTAGCCGCGGTACTCGAGCCGCTTGAGGCCTTCAAGCAGGATAGGGCCCGCTTGCTGGTGCCCCACGTAGCCGACAATTCCGCACATATTAGGTTTGCATCCAACGGGAGCACTCGATTTTGATCAAGCCTGATCGCCTCGACGATCCTCTAACGACCCTATTAGTTTGAGCCAACCCCTCCTTACGCCCTCATGCGTCAGAATTCATCGATGAAAACCCGCGTGATCTGCGTCGTCATGGGTGGCGGTCGCGGCACCCGGCTACACCCGCTCACGGCGGAACGTTGCAAACCGGCTGTGCCTCTGGCGGGCAAATACCGCCTGGTGGATATCCCCATCAGCAATTGCCTGAACTCGGGACTGAACAACATTTTCGTGCTCACCCAGTTCAACACCGCCTCCCTGCACCGTCACATCCAGGACAGCTACAAGTTCGACCCCTTTGGCGGCGGCTTTGTAGACATCCTGGCAGCCGAACAGACCATCCGCGGCGACAACTGGTATCAGGGTACGGCCGACGCCGTGCGCCAGAACCTGCACCACTTTAACATGACCGACGACGATCTGGTACTGATCCTTTCCGGGGATCAGCTTTACCAGATGGACTTCCACGAGCTGATCATGCAGCACCAGGAGTCGGGCGCGGACATCACCATCGCGGCCAAGGCCATGCGGACGCACGAAGTCCACGGCCTCGGCCTGATGCGTGTGCGCGACGACCTGATGATCGAGGAATTCGTCGAAAAGCCGACCGACCCCCAGGTGATCGACAGCCTCGCCGTAAGTGAGGCCATCGCCGCCAATCTGGAGTCCCAGGGCGACGAGAAGTTCGTGCTCGCGAGCATGGGCATCTACTGCTTCAAGGGCCGTGTCTTGCGCCAGGCGCTGGACAACCACCTGACGGATTTCGGCAAGGAAATCATCCCCCACCTGCTCGAAGAGTTGAAGCTGCGCAGCTACGTCTTCCAAGGCTACTGGGAGGACATCGGCACAGTGAAGTCCTTTTACGAGGCCAACCTGGCGCTGACCGACGTCGTGCCGCCCTTCAATTTCTTCGATCAGGAGCATCCCGTCTACACCCACGCCCGCTATCTGCCGGCGTCCAAGATCAACGGTGCGACCTTCGAGCGCTCGATCATGGCGGGCGGCTCCATCCTCGATCAGGCGACGATCAAGCGCTGCGTCGTCGGCGTGCGCTCCGTCGTGCGCGAAGGCAGCTACCTCGAGAATGTCGTGATGATGGGCGCGGACTTTTTCGAGACCGACGAGGAGAAGCGCAACCTCGAAGGCACCGACCGCCCCAAGATGGGCGTGGGCAAGAACTGCCACATCACCACCGCGATCATCGACAAGAATGCCCGCATCGGCGACAACGTGCGCATGAGCCCCGAGGGCAAGCCCGACCTCTTCAAGCAGGGCGACGTGATGGTGCGCGACGGCGTGCTGATCGTGCCCAAGGGCGGCGTCGTGCCCAGCAATACCGTGATTTAGGTTACCCGATCTTTATCTGCTGTCCCCAACTGTCCCTCTTGCCCCGACCAGCCGTCGGGGCTTTTTTTGCGCTGAGGTGACAATTCCATTTGCCCTTACGCTCCTCGGTCCTTAGCCCTTAGCGCCCATGCAGGGGCCGCGAAATCTGGTTTTGATCGGGATGGCAGGCGCGGGGAAATCCACCGTCGGCGTGCTGCTTGCGCGTGAACTGGGCTTCGACTTCCTCGACACCGACATCGAGATCCAGAACCGCCACGGAGGCCGCGTGCTGCAGGAGATCGTGGATGAGGTGGGCTCAGATCAATTGCTCGAGATCGAGTCCGAAGTCTGCCAGACGCTCGAGACCGACCGCACCGTCATCGCCACCGGCGGCAGCGTCGTCTACCGCGACGCCGCCATGAAGCACCTGCACACACTCGGCCCCATCGTATGGCTGCGCGTGCCGTTGCCCGAGATCGAGCGCCGCATCGCCGCCTTTCCGCAGCGCGGCCTCGCCATCAAGCCCGGGCAGACCATTGCGGATCTCTTTGCCGAACGCGAGCCCCTCTATTCCCATTACGCCGATTGGGAGATCGACTGCGATACCGAGCACATCGAGCAAGTCGTCGCCGAGATCCGCCAGCGCTACGACGAAGCACACCAAGCCCAATAGGCGACCAGAAGTGCCCCACGCCAAGCCCCAAGAGCGCAAAGAAAAGACCGCTTAGGCTGACTGGAGGTCGTTGACGATGCGGTAGAATCCTTCCTTGAGAAACGGAGCGCCGCGTACGGATCACAGAAAAGGCAGCAAAGAAAATCCTCCCGCTCTTCGCGACTTTGCGTGAGCCATCTTCCGCTCGCCGGGAAACAGACACCTGCACGAATTTCATTGAAAACCACATGTTTCAGTATTTACTGAAAGTACATGACTACCTCCCCCGGCCAGACCGATCAGCAGAGTTTTCACGCCGTCCGCGATGACTTCGTGCGCAGCTGGGGCGCGCTGGGGACGGCCTGGGGCATCAACCGCACGATGGCGATGATTCACGCGCTGTTGATGGTCTCGCCCGAGCCGCTTTGCACGGACGAGGTGATGGAGGCCCTGCAGATCAGCCGCGGCAACGCCAACACCAACTTGCGCGAGCTGGTGAGTTGGGGCCTGATCCACCCGGAAGTCAAACCGGGCGAGCGCAAGGACTACTTCGTGGCGGAGAAGGATGCGTGGCGGATCTTTTGCATCGTGACGCGCGAGCGCAAGCGCCGCGAGACCGAGCCCGCCCTGCGCGTGCTGAATGACTGCGCCGCCCGCAGCGAAGCATTCGGGACCAAGGAGGCGGAAACCTTTCACCGCCAGATGGCCGAGCTGGCCGAATTTGTCGAGCTGACCAACAGCATTATGGAGCGCGTCGCCCGCAGCGAGCGCAGCCAGATCGTCCCCCGCCTGTTGCCTCTGCTGAAATAGGAGGAAGCCCAATGAAAAAACTGCTCGTTTTCTACGATCAAGACTGCGCCTTTTGCCGCAAGTGCAAGAACTGGCTGATCCGACAGCCGGCCTACCTCGAGTTGGAGTTGTTGCCCATGCAGGCGCGCAGCGTGCAAATGGCTTACCCGGAGCTGGCTGAGCACGACCCCGGCAACAATATGATCGTCATCAGCGATACCGGCCTCATCTACACCGGCGACGACGCCTGGATCACCGTGCTGTGGGCGCTGAAGGACTGGCGCGATTGGGCCAACCGCCTGGAACAGCCCGCCCTGCGCCCCCTCGCCCGCCGCTTCTGGCAAGTCATCAGCCAAAATCGGCACGCCCTCTCGGCCCTCATTGCGGAGGAAGCCAGCGAAGAGCAGGTACGCGAAAGCCTCGACGCCGCCTACAGCCAGGCCGTCTAGGCGACGCGACACAACAAAGGGCAAGCCATCTCAGCTTGCCCTTGGCGCAAAAAAACAGACTATCGCGCGTCTAGAGGCGGCAGGTCTTGATCTCGCTGGCGATGATGCCTTTGGCGTTCAGGGCCGTCAGCTGGTCGATGATCTTGTTGATGCCCTTGGTGCGCACCATCGCGGAAACACTGAGCCAGCCGTCGTCGTTGATCGGCGAGATCGTGGGCGCTTTTACGCCCGGCGTCACCTGGCAGGCGGCCTCCAGCTGGTCGCGCGGGATCAGGTAGGTCATCAACAGATAGTTGCGCGCCACCAGGATGCCGCTCACGCGATCGATCAGCGCCTTCAGCTCCGGCTCCTCGTCCGCGCCACGCTGGGCGATCACGACGGCCTCACTTTGCATGACGGGCTCGCCGACGATCTTGAGCCCGGCCTCGTAAAGCGTACGACCGCTCTCGACCACGTCGGCAATGACGTCGGCCACGCCGAGCTGGATGGAGATCTCCACCGCGCCATCGAGCCGCACCACTTCGGCCTCGACGCCACGGCGCTTCAGGTCGTCTTCGACGATGGCCGCGTAGCTCGTGGCCACGCGCAGGCCGCCGAACTTCTCCGGCGTGAGGTCCTTTTCCTTCGGCACGGCGTAGCAGAAACGGGAGCGCCCGAAGTTGAGCGAAAGCTTTTCCACCACCTCGGCCCGGCTGTCCAAGGCGAGATCGCGGCCCGTGATGCCCGCATGAATGATGCCCGACCCCACATAAACGGCGATATCGCGCGGGCGCAGGAAGATGAACTCCACTTCGTGCTCCGCGTCGCGCACCACCAACTCCCGGCCATAGCGCTTGCAGCGGTAGCCGGCGTCGTTCAGGATCTGGACGGCACCCTCCGACAGGGCACCTTTGTTCGGCACAGCGATCTTATACATCTCTAAAGGCTGGCTAGTGGATCAAATGGCAAGGGTCAAGCCGTTGCCGCAAAACTAGAGGTAGCGGTAGATATCTTCCAGCTCGAGGCCCTGCTTGATCATCATGACCTGGGCGTGGTAGAGCAGCTGGCTGATCTCTTCGGCCGTGCGGTCGTTGCCCTCATACTGGGAGGCCATCCACACTTCGCCGGCTTCTTCCAGGATCTTCTTGCCGATGAAGTGGCTGCCCTTTTCGAGCTCCTTCACGGTCCCGGAGTCGGGATCGTTGCGCTCCGCTTTGGCCTTCAGTTCCGCAAAGAGGTCTTCGAATGACTTCATGCGGCATGAGCGTGGCGGGTGAAAGCCCGAGGGTAAAGACTTAAGATAATCGTAAAACGCCCGATTCAGATGCCAAGCTCTAACGCTTACGTCCCAGCGCGAAGCCCCTATTTGCGGAACGATCGGGACGGCAGGAGTCTAACGTAATTTGAACCATGATTTTCTGTTTTACATATGTAAAACGGAGGACTATGACGAATGTGTCTCGCTGAAAGAAATGTATTCCGGAGCGATGATCATCCTGCCCCTTTTCTATCCGCTCCCCCACCACTGTAACTATATCTCTGCTGAACTATGGCTAAGCCGAAGCCATTGATCCTCGTTGTCGAGGACGATAAACAAATCGCCAAGATGATCTCCGAGCAGCTCGAAGCTGCCGACATGGTCACCCAGGTGTATCATCGCGCCAATGGCGTCCTGCGCTTCCTGCAAAACAACTTCGCCAACCTGCTGCTGCTCGACGTGCGCCTGCCCGACCAGAGCGGCTTCACCTTGGTGGAGGAATTGCGGCAGCAAAACATCAACATCCCCATCATCTTCCTCACCGCCGACGATAGCGAAATCTACAAGGTCAAAGGTCTGGAGATCGGGGGTGATGATTATATCACCAAGCCTTTCAGCTTTCCGGAGCTGATAGCGCGCATCCACGCCGTGTTGCGCCGGGCGGAAACCGCCTACGACTACCACGTCACCCGCAACGCGACCATTTCGCAAAAGCCCTTCGAATTCTGCGGCGCTCAAGTCAACCCGATGCGGATGGAGCTGACCTTCCCCAGTGGCAAGACCGAGAAGATCGGCCGCAAGGAGCTGGGCATCATCACCTACCTGCACCAGAACCCCAATACCGTGATCACGCGTCGCAGCCTGATCCACAGCGTTTGGGGCATCCATGCCGATGTGCGCAGCCGGAGTCTGGACCAGTATATCGTGAAGATCCGCAACTGCTTCAACAGCCATGGCCAGAGCCTGGACGCCTTCAAGACGATCCATGGCGTCGGCTACATCTACAATCGCGAGGTGACGGCTGAGGAAGAGGCCGAGAAAAAGAACGCGCAAGAGGAGCAGTAGCCCCTCCCGCCAGCCGGTATTTTACTTTCCGAAGCGTCGGCGGGCCTCGTCGGCGCTTCGCTTCATCTCCATCTCGGTCAGCAGGTCGATCACCTTGTCGGCCTCCGGATGGCCCTCGCCCAGCGGCTCGATGGCCTGCGTGCAATCGAGCGTCGTCATCTGCAGGTTACGCCGCAGATTGTCCTGCTCAGCGTGCACGAGCGCCTGAAAACGCTTGGGGTTCAGCTCGCCCGAGTTCTGGATCACACCTTCGACGGAGCGGTATTGCAGCAACCACTTGGCCGCCGTCTTCGGGCCCACGCCGGCCAGCCCGGGGATGTTGTCGGAGGTATCGCCGATCAGCGCGAGGTAATCGGGGATCATCTTTGGTGAAACGCCAAACTTGGCCTCCACCGCCGCTTCGTCCATTTGACGCCAGCCCAGCCGCGGGTTGGCCGTAGGGGGCGGCATCCACTGGGTCACCTGCGGGTTCACCAGCTGCGTCAGGTCCTTGTCGGCGCTCACCACCACCACTTCATGGCCCTCACCGGTCAGGTGCTTGCAGTAGCTGGCAATGAGGTCGTCGGCCTCCACCCCGTGTTTTTCGACCCCGAGGTAGCCCATGCCGCGCGTCCATGTCTTGATGTGGGGCATTTGCTGCACCAGCGCCTCGGGCGTCTCCTTGCGCTGGGCCTTGTAGTCGGCCTGCAAGGCGGTATGGCGGGTCGGCGCGCCCAAGTCGAAGAACACCACGATGCGGTCGGCCCCCACATTGTCGTCCACCCACCAGAGCGTGCGCACCCAGCCGTGCAGGGCGCCCGTGGGGAAGCCGTCGGCGCGGGTGAGTTCGGGCAAACCGTAGTAGGCGCGGAACGCCAGATTGTAGCCATCGACCAGGGCGAACTTCATAGGGGAGGCATTAAAAGTCCTCTGCCCCGCGCACGCACCCTAAAAATCGCCCGGCGCCGCAGGTTCGGCCTGTTCTTCGTAGGTGCGCAGGCTCAACACGCGCCCGGCCGCAGGATCCTCGTCGGCCTGCCAAGCCTCGGGCTTGCGGAAAAACAGCGCACGCTGCCCCTGTATCTCCGCTTCAGCCACCGGCTCGCCGAAGCGCGCCCGAAAGCCGTCCACCGTCTCCGGCACCAACAGGTCTGGGAACACCAGCACGCCCGCAAAGTCGTTTAGCCGCACGAAATCCGTAAAAAAGGCCCACTGCGCGGCATCGAAGTCCCGCGCCTGATGTTGCGCCGTAAACATCTTGCGACTGTCGGGCATGAACATGCGGCTCCAGCCCGCGGCGTAGAGCGGCTCGAGCTGCCGCCAGTGCAGGCGCCCGAGGTAGCGGCTCATCATCTTCTTTTCGTGAAAGGCCTGCGTGCTCTCGATGCCCGCCTGCTGCCGGTAATACGGCCCGAACAGCTCCGTGCCGACGCCGTTGCCGCCCGCGATACAAAAGGGCCAGCAGAGCAGCGCTTCGCCGGGGCTCTCGCGGATCGTATCCATCATCTGCACAAATTCCGGGGACGGCGGCTGCTCGACATAGCGGGTGCGCCAGAGAAAACGCCAGGCGGTGCCCAGCTCGAGCAGAAAGAGACAGGCCAGCAGCCCATAAAACACGCGCCCGGAACGCATCCGTCCGATCCGCTCCGCCTGCGGCAACCAGGCGAGGATCAGCAACAGAGGCAGCATGAGCGTAAACCGGCTGGCCAGGCGCATGTGCTCCATCCAAGGCAGCCAGGCGAGCGGCTGGAAGCGTGAGTTGAGCGTGGCGTAGACCAGCAGGCCTAAAAACAGCGGCAGGCCAATCCAGACGTCTCGCTTGCGGTCGGTCGCCAGAAAGAAGCCCACCACGCCGAGCAAAAACAGGCTCAGCCCCGGCTGCCACGAAAACGCCGTCTCTATCTGGTCTTGAAACAGCGACGTATTCAGCGTCATCTCCGGCGTCAGATCCGGCACGATGGGCAACAACATACGCAGGGGGTGCGTGAAGCTCATTCCGTCGGGCATTTCTGCAGCGGGGAACGGCGCCACTGCCTGCAAGAGCCACACGATTTGCGGCAGGTAGAGATACGCCGCCAACAGGAGCAGCAGGGCCAGCCCCAGCACACGCGGCTGTCGCCACTCATCGCGCCAAGCCCGGATTTGCGCCCATAGGTAGGCGTTGACCCCGCGCACATCGCACAGCCACCAGACGAGAAAGACGACGATGTGGCAAAAGGTGAGCGTAAAGGCGAAGCCTGCCACGTAGCCCAGCTCTTGCCCCAGACAACAGATCCCGCACAGCATCACCCAAAGGACGAGCCCCAACGACAGGCGCTCGCGCTCCACCAAGCGTCGCATGAGGAGGTGCAAACTGGCCAGCGTCAGAAAGGCCCAGTGTCCAGTCGAGAGGTTGAAATGGCCGGGGAATTTGGCCATGAGGTAAAAGTTGGCCCCCACCGCCAGGCAACTGGCCAGTGCGGCCCAGCCACGATCGTAGACGCGCCGCAAGATGAGAAAGAGGCCTAGCGCGGTCGCGATTTGCGAGCCGATGAAATACAGGTCCAGCCACGGACCGGGGCCCAGGAACCGCTCGAGGGTCGTCGTCAGGTACAGCTGCTCGAAGGTCCACGAGGTGAACGCCTGCGAGACGCCGTAGGGGTAGAAGGCGAGATCGCCGGCGTAATCGAGGTGCGGCAGCGGCCACCACCGCAGCAGGTGCGTGAACAGCCAGCGGTAGTGCTCCCAGGAGCCGATATCGCCGCCGCCGAGGATCGGTCCGTTCAGCGGCCAGGCGCGGCCGAGGCCGATCAGGAGACCGACGAGCACCACCAGAGCAGCCAGCAACCCATCCGGCCGCCGCCATTGCCCCGCGCGCTCGTCGCTGCTCACCATCTTATGGGGTTATGACCGACGGTGGCGGCAGATCAACCCTTTTGCCGCACCGAGTCGGCCCAGGCGGCCATAAAAAAACCTCCGGCGCAGGGCACCGGAGGTGAAATTCCGAAAAGCGGAAATCTGGAAGGGACGCGCTAGCGGGTCGCTTCGTCCAGGATGTCGCCGAGGCTGGTGAGCTCGTCGCCGGAGATCGAGGAGAAGGCCTGGCTCTCGGCGCGCACCTGCGCTTCGTCGTAGCCGGCAGCCTTGATCGAGAGGCCGATACGGCGCTCGTCGCGATCGATCTTGATCACGCGCGCTTCGATCTCTTCGCCGACCTTGAGGTAATCCTTCACCTTTTCGACACGATCTTCGCTGATCTGGCTGATGTGCACCAGACCGTCGATCCCTTCCTTCAGCTCCACGAAGGCTCCGTAGGAGGTGATCTTGGAAACGGTGCCCTTCACGAGGTCGCCGATCTTGAAGTAGGTGTCGATCTCGTCCCACGGGTCGGTGGCCAGCTGCTTCATGCCGAGGCTGATGCGCTGGTTCTGGGCGTCGACGTCGAGCACGATGGCGTCGATCTCGTCGCCCTTCTTCACGGCCTCGCTCGGGTGGTTGATCTTGCGCGTCCAGCTCATGTCGGACACGTGGACCATACCGTCGATGCCTTCTTCCAGCTCCACGAAGGCGCCGTAGGAGGTGAGGTTGCGCACCTTGCCGCGGACACGGGCGCCCACCGGGTAGTTGTGGCGGACCATATCCCACGGGTTGGGCTCGAGCTGACGCAGGGAGAGGGAGATCTTCTGCTCTTCCTTGTTGATGCCGAGCACCACCGCTTCGATTTCGTCGCCGACCTTGAGCAGTTCGCTGGGCTTGTTGATGCGCTTGACCCAGGACATCTCGGTGACGTGCACGAGGCCTTCCACGCCTTCTTCCAGCTCCACAAAGGCGCCGTAGTTGACGAGGTTGACAACGCGGCCGCGCACCTTGGCGTTGACCGGGTAGCGGTTCTCGATGCCCTCCCACGGGTTTTCCGTGGTTTGCTTGAGGCCGAGGGAGACACGCTCGCGATCGCGGTCGACTTCGATGATCATCACCTTGACCTCTTCGCCCACCTTCAGCATTTCGCTCGGGTGGCTGATGCGGCCCCAGCTCATGTCGGTGATGTGCAGCAGGCCGTCGAGGCCGTCGAGGTCGATGAACGCACCGTAGTCGGTGATGTTCTTGACCGTGCCCGGACGAACGTCGCCCGGCTTGATTTCCGCCAGCAGCTTGCGACGCTTTTCCTGGCGCTGTTCTTCGATCAGCTCACGGCGGCTCACCACGATGTTGCGGCGCTCGGTGTTGATCTTCAGAACCTTAAAGTCGTACGTCTGGCCGAGGTATTGCTCGAGATTCTTCGGCGGCTGGATGTCGATCTGCGAAGCCGGCAGGAACGCGTCCACACCGATGTTCACCACGAGGCCACCCTTGACCTTGCCCTTGACGCGGCCGCTGATCACGCTGCCTTCGTCGCACTTGGCCAGGATGTTCTCCCAGTTCTTCTTTTGCTGGGCCTTGTCGTAGCTGACGACGGGGTTGCCGTCACGATCTTCGAGGCGCTCGAGGTAGACCTCGATTTCTTCGCCGATCTGCAGTTCGCCCACGTCGTTGAATTCATGGGCAGGAACGATGCCTTCCGCCTTGGCGCCGATGTCCAGCACCACGTCATGTTCGCGGATTTCGGTGACCGTCCCTTTGATGATCTGGCCTTCAGTCAGTTGGGTAAACTGACTCTGCGCCAGCAGTTCTTCCATTACGGAGGATGCCATAGTCTGGTAGAGGATGCTCTATAGCCGCTGCCCACCACCTGCGAAGGTGCACGCACGATCAAAGGCTTTGAGAGGCGACAACGGGTTGAGGGTTTACGTTACGTAAGGGTTGAATACAAACGCCTCAATAGAGGTATTGAGGCAAAGAGTCTGGCAGGTTCACACGCTTGGCCAAAAGTGGCAAGCCAAAAGCGCCAATCGCCCGCCCAAGCTCACCAGAATCATCCACCCAGTGGATAACGGTTAATAAAAAGATGCCGCCGCCGAAGGAGAAGCATCTTTCGTCAAAGCCGCCGTGCCCGCCGTTTGCAAACGGACACGTAAGGATTATTTCCTTGGCGTTGGCGCTTTCGCCTGAAAAGACATTGCAAAATGAAGCGTCTCAAATCCTGCCTGCTTCACCTCCTGCATAGCGAGTCTCCTGCCCTCGTATCGCTGCGCCGCGCACTGGGGATCGCCACCGTCGCCTGGGTTTTCGTCTTTACGATTGCCTTTGGTTTGGACCTAGCGATTGAAGATGGCTTGGGGGGAACCCGGTTACCTATCGAAGCGCCCGATGGAACGTTTTGGCATAGCATGGCCCATTGGGACTCCCTCTGGTATTTTTCCATCGTTGAGGACGGTTACTCACTTCCCGAGGAAGGCATGGCCAATGTCGCGTTTTTTCCGACATACCCGCTGTTCGTGGATCTCCTGCGCCGCACGTTGTCCCTTAATGTGTATCTCGCTGCCTATATTGCGAGCTGGCTGGCCACCGTCGCAGCGTTATGGACACTACACCGCTGGGCCTGGATGGAAAGCAACAAACTACAAGCGGCGGATCGTACCCTACTTTATTTTATATCGTACCCTACTGCTTTTTTTCTTTTGGCCCCCTACACAGAAGGGATGTTTATCGCCCTCTCTGTCGGCAGCGTAATCTCGGCAAGACGAAAGATTTGGCTGGTAGCCGGCATACTGGCCACAGCGGCCGCAGCCACAAGGGTTACCGGCATCATCCTTTGGGGCGTCATAGGGTTGATGTGGCTCGAGCAGCACGGTTTCTTTCTAGAGGCCGTTTCAAAACTTCATCCTGCGCATCGTTAGCATAACGCAGGCGATCATGAAGAACGCATGGTAGATATTGAAGTGGTGCTCATGGCGCACGAGTAGCCTGCGGAAAGATCCGA